>Ga0126362_10000119_pt1 | contig 77862 bp, 82 predicted proteins | sample ANMtaG_FD_126269 | JGI IMG/M metagenome (GOLD analysis project Ga0126362, IMG submission 126269) | Continental margin sediment microbial communities from North Pacific Ocean - ANME2c_DSS_Sorted | ecosystem: Environmental > Aquatic > Marine > Continental margin > Sediment | place: Pacific Ocean... | reverse complement strand
GCCGGGACCGAATCTGACTCACAGCAGGTGGGGAACTATCTGGCCGTACGCGGGGAGAAACCATGGCCACAAAATGCGCCATAAATGGCCGCCAGTGGGGAGCTTACGATGGCCGTCGACACACTCCGACGGGTACTCGTGTTGGACCTCGGCGACCATCCGCACTGCCCGCTCACGCAGTTCGGGCGGGTACCTTTTGTTCGTTGCTGACGACATGACTCCATCTTTCCCAAAGGATGAAGTCCCCGGAAACTCCGGTGCGATTCATAGTGCGCGATTGGATGTTGTCAAGAAGGATGGGACCCCAAGGAAACGGTCTCCTGTTGACGACGGTTGAAAACTAGTCCAGAAACGACGGGTGGTCTAGTTTTCAACCGTCGTTCACATCTCCTTCATCGCTTGGGTGATCTACGCCGCCTCTCTGCACGCGCGTGCTACTTCTGGTTGGCGCGATACCCGTGCCGCCTGGATAATCATTGCCGGTTTCGTCGCAATGCTGTTCAATCTCTTCATCATCAAGATGGATGTCTCCGGCCTCCATTCGTACGCGGGACTCAACTGAGAGCGAGCGGGTGAGAGTGGCGCGGGGGCATATGGATCAGGGGAGCCCCGCGCCTGCATGCCGGGGGAGTGGCGCAGCCATTCTGATGTGAGTGTGTGAACGTGGTGATCAAACTTGTCAATCATGCGCACTTCCTGCCCTTGCAAGGCGGAAGCCGTTGTGGCGCCGCGTCAGGGAGTTTCTTTTCCCGACATCCTGCGCGACACTCGAGTTCATCGTGTATCAGTGTCAACCTGATGTGGTCGCACCTGCTCAATACCGGCTGGCTTTCGAGTCGGTACGCCTCCGCGATCAACTCGGAGTCGGTCATCCCCCGCCGAACGTCCTGCATCATGACCTCCATGTCGTCTGTTCTCGTTTGCGTACCCGGCCTGTCCCTCGTTAATCGATGGGCTCGGTTTGCGCCTGGACCTGATTGATGCAAATAGATCGGTTCGGTTCAGGCGTGGGTTTTTGTGCACCCGTTCCTACCTCGTGCTGGTGGGTATCCCACGGAGCCTGACCAGAATGTTGAGCCCGACGAATGTGACCGCGCACGCAGGACGGCGCGTGCGGATCTCGGGATATCTTCGGGTGTAATTACCAAACCCTCCAACAAATGAGGTTGCCTCGATAGTGTTCGGTGTCCTCCGGGGTATTGACCTGTCGCCTAGAAGGCTCGGTGCCTCTGCCGAGGTCAATTGTCAAGCAGAGACACCGAGCCGCGTGCGCTCACATCCGACTGAAATCTGAGCAATGAACGCCGGAAGTCGTGATCACAGCGTGGCGAGAATGCCTTCCATCGTGGTGATTTCCTGGTTTTGCGCGCTGATGATGGTCTGCGCCATGGAGATAGCTTCGGGATACTGTCCGGAATCAACTTCAGTTTGCGCCATTGCGACAGCTCCGCGGTGATGGTCGATCATCTGAGCGAGGAACAGTTTCGCGGCATCGGTTCCCTGTGCATTCTGCAGCGCGGTCATGTCATCGGCGGACATCATCCCCTCCATCATTCCCGGCGTCATCCCCATGCTCTCTGAGGGCATCGGCATGTTCATGCTGGTAGAGGGTGTCATGCCTTCCATGCTGTGGGAGGTGGTCGGCATATTCATGCCAGAGGAGGACGAACTCTGTCCCCAGCTGGTCAACCAGGCCTGCAGCTGCTCGATTTCTGGGGCTTGCGCTGCCTTGATCTGTTCTGCCAACGTCGTCACTCGGGGGTCGATACCGTCTTTGGAGAGGAGCATGTCGCTCATCTGGACGGCCTGACTGTGATGCGGGATCATCTGCTCGGCGAATGTCACATCTGCCTGATTGTGAGTGCTCGCGTTCGCCGATGAACTGGATTCGGCACTCATTGACGTTGGCGTGGAGGTAGTTTCATCGGTATTGGAGCTGTTACATGCGGTGAGGACGAATAGTGCTGCAGTTGCTGCAGCACTGATTGCGAGGACCTTCTTCATATCGGGGAATCCCTTTCGCTGGGAGATCGGTTGTCGGGTCATGAGACGTTCTGTGAGGTGGACTTCGTAGTGCTGGGTGAAGGCCGGTGTTGATCTGGGGGAGAAGGGAGGCGTAGTCGCTTCAGCAGTAGTGCATTGACTGCGACGATGAAGCTGGACCCGGACATCGACAGCGCTGCGATCTCGGGGCGAAGTACAAGTCCGAGGGAGGGTTCGAAGACTCCAGCGGCGATGGGGAGGGCGATGACGTTGTACCCGACTGCCCATCCGAGGTTCTGTCTCATCTTGCGGAGGGTGCCTCGCCCGATTTGTAGTGCGACCGGTACGTCGAGTGGGTCCGACCGCATCAGCACGAGGTCCGCTGTTTCGATTGCGACGTCGGTACCTGCGCCGATGGCGATACCGAGGTCCGCTTGTGCGAGCGCGGGAGCATCGTTGACTCCGTCCCCGACCATCGCAACTTTTTTGCCGGCATTTTGCAGCTCGACGATCTTGGCGGCTTTGTCGCCGGGGAGCACTTCCGCGATGACGGTATCGATACCGAGCTGGCCCGCGATGCGCTGTGCGGTGGCTTCGTTGTCGCCGCTGAGCATGACGACTTCGACGCCCAAGTCGTGCAGCGCCGCCACTGCGGCGGCGGAAGTCTCTCGGACAGCGTCGGCGAGTGCGATCACCCCGACGCCGTGTCCGTCGACGGCGACGAGTACTGCTGTTCGCCCGCTGGCTGCGAGGTCGTCGCGTGTGCCCATCAATGTGCCGAAGTCGACGTTTTCGGCGATCATCAGTTTGCGGTTGCCTACCGCCACTCGACGACCGTCCACCTCCGCAGCCGCACCGTGACCTGGCACATTACGGAAATTTGTGAGTGGAACTTCCGGGGCGCCGCGTTCGGCCGCGTAGCGGACGATCGCGCCGGCGAGGGGGTGTTCGGACTCGCGTTCGACCGCGGCCACAAGGGAAAGGAGTTCATCGGTGCCGATACCGTCGACGACGACGTCGGTGACTTCGGGTTCGCCTTTGGTGAGGGTGCCGGTCTTGTCCATCACTACCGTCTCGATGCGCGCCGAGGATTCCAGCGCGGTGGCATTTTTGAACAACACTCCTCGTTGAGCTCCGAGTCCGGTGCCGACCATGATGGCGGTGGGCGTGGCCAAACCGAGAGCGTCGGGGCAGGTGATGACAACGACGGTGATTGCGAACAGAAGCGCGGTCTGCACTCCTGCACCCGCCGCCCACCAGACAAGGAAGGTGCCGGTGCCGCCGATCAGAGCAACAAGGACGAGCCAGAACGCGGCCCGATCAGCGAACCGTTGCCCCGGCGCTTTCGAGTTCTGCGCTTCCTGGACCAACGCCACTATTTGGGACAGGGCGGTGTCGGCACCGACTTTGGTTGCTCGGACGCGAAGTGTGCCCGTCGTGTTGATGGAAGCCCCGATGACTGCGGATCCCGGTTCTTTGGATACGGGAAGGCTTTCCCCGGTCACCATTGACTCGTCGACTTCGGAAGTTCCGCTCTCGACCGTTCCATCGACAGGGACTTTGCCGCCTGGTCGGATCAGTAACAGGTCTCCGACGACAACGTCGGCGGTGGGAACTTCGACGGGTTCGCCGTCTCTCAACACGATTGCCAATGGCGGGGTCAGTTCGAGCAGTGTGCGAATCGCGTCGTTGGCTCCACCTCTGGCTCGCATCTCGAACCAATGTCCGAGCAGGACGAAAGCCGTCAGCACCGACGCGGCCTCGTAGAAGACCTCGCCGCCGCCGGTGAAGGTGACGGCGACGCTGTAGAGCCAACCCGCCCCGACGGCGACGGCAACGAGGACCATCATGTCGAGGGTGCGGGCCTTCAGAGCCCGATAAGCGCCGTCGAAAAAGATCCAGGCCGAGTAGAACACCACTGGCAAGCTCAGTATCAGGGTGAATACGTCGTCGCGGAGTCCGAACGGGGCGGGAACTGTGAATCCGAACATGTCGCGCCCCATCGGGGACCACAGCATGATCGGAATGGACAGAACGAGAGCGACGAGAAAGCGATTTCGCATGTCCCGGACCATGTCGTCCATCGACATTCCGGCGTGGGCGCCTCCGTGCCCCATCATGTCCTGTGCAGAGTGTTGAGCATGTGGTTCGTGCGCTGTGTGTTCGCCGTGAGGAGATTCGCCGGGGTGTTCGACCGGTGCGTCGGTTGATGTGTCGGCGTGGTCTGAATGAACGTGGTATTCAGAGGGCGTGGCGCTGGTGCTGTCGTTTGGTTCGGAGAGGGGGTCGCAGCTGTGGGAGGGCACTGATCGCCCTGCGCAGTGATAGCCGCAGTCCCGGATCCATTGGGACAGTTCGGGTATCGAGGTTGCAGCCGGGTCGTAGGTGACCGTGGCAGTTTGGTTGAGGACGTTGGCCTCAGCAGAGACGACGCCACGTCGGCGAAGGAGAGTTGATTCGACTGCGGCTTTCGATGTCGCCCACTGCAATCCTTGTACTTCGAGAACGGTGGTTCGATTCATCTCTGCGCCCTCTCGTTGTGACCGCCATTCTTGCGGCAGCGACTGTGCGGATACCTCGGTGGCATGTTCCCGTGTTGTGGCAGATCGTCGGCACCTCTGGGGCGTGATGTTGTGGGGTCCACGTGTGTCTCAATACTGAGCCTGCCGGTGGCGGATATGCCTTGGTTAGATGTTTGGTGAAGATTCGATGAAGGACCATGGTGTCCCAAGCAGTCGACGACTGCCCTCGTCCGTGATGGTGGTCGTCGTGAAGTGAAACCTTTGGATTCGTTGCGGGTGGACAGTGGGACCTCTCCCGCACATCGCGTCCGAAGAGTTCAGGGCAGACGGAAGGTCATCGGGGCAGTCGAATTCGGGATCAAATCAGTGATCGGAGCTTGTGGCATGACTGGTGAATCGTCGTAGGCGCAAACTGTTCGTGACGACGAAGATGGAGCTGAAAGCCATGGCAGCGCCGGCGATCAGCGGGTTCAACAACCCCAGCGCCGCCAGAGGCAACGCCGCCACGTTGTAGGCGAAGGCCCAGAAAAGGTTCCCTTTGATGGTTTTCAACGTCGAGCGCGACAGACGGATCGCATCTGCGGCGGAGCGCAGGTCGCCTCGGACAAGGGTGAGATCGGAGGCTTCGATGGCGACATCGCTGCCGGTGCCCATGGCCAGACCTAAGTCTGCTTGTGCCAGAGCAGCGGCGTCGTTGACACCGTCACCGACCATAGCGACTGTATACCCACGGCTTTGGAGGTCTTTGACGGCGCTGACTTTGTCCGCGGGCAAGACTTCGGCGATGACATCGGCGGCTTCGATCCCCACTTGTTTTGCGACGGCGACGGCGGCGCGAGCATTATCGCCGGTCAACAGGATGGGACGTAGTCCCAAGGTTCGGAATGCAGTGATGGCCTCTTTCGAGGTGTCCTTGACAGTGTCCGAAACGACCACGATTCCGCGGATCGAACCGTCCCACGCAACCCACACCGGGGACTTTCCGTCGGCTTCCGCGTCGTGTGCGGCCACTTCCAGATTCTTGGGTGCGACGAGAGACCAGTCCTGCTCTAACCAGGTTCGCCGACCTATAGCAACGGCTCGGCCGTCTACGACACCGGAGACGCCTCGGCCGTCGTGGTTGGAGAAACCTTCGATTCTCGGCAACGGCCGGCCGTCAGCCCGAGCTGCAAGAGTGATGGCCTGCGCGATCGGGTGTTCGGAGCCGTCCTCCAACGCTCCTGCGACAAAAAGTAATTCGTCGATATTCTCGCCATCTGCGCCGACTGTCGAATCGACACTCATGCGCCCGGTGGTGACGGTCCCGGTCTTGTCGAGCACGATGGTGTCGACCTGACGGGTGGATTCGAGAACCTGGGGGCCTTTGATGAGAATCCCCAACTGGGCGCCGCGGCCCGTTCCGACCATCAGCGCCGTCGGTGTTGCCAACCCCAATGCACAGGGGCACGCGATGATCAGCACGGCAACGGCGGCGGTGAACGCCGTCACCATCGAGTGACCGGTCAAAAGCCACGCACCCAACGTCATCAGTGAGAGAACGATGACGACCGGGACGAAGATTCCGGAGATGCGGTCGGCGAGACGTTGGACCTGAGCCTTGCCGTTCTGTGCATCTTCGACCAGTCGTGCCATCTGAGCGAGCTGAGTGTCGGCGCCGATACGAGTTGCTCGAACGAGGAGTCGCCCTCCAGCGTTGACGGTGGCGCCGACAACGGCGTCGCCAGGGCGCACTTCGACTGGCACGGATTCGCCGGTCAGCATGGAGGCGTCCACCGCAGATGTGCCGTCGGTGACGATGCCGTCGGTCGCGATCTTTTCGCCGGGGCGTACGACGAAGATGTCACCGACCACCAATTGTTCGGTGGGAATTCGGATCTCGGTGTGTTCCCTCAACACCGCTACGTCTTTGGCTCCCATGTCCATCAGTGCGCGTAGGGCTGCACCCGACTGCTTCTTGGCGCGGGCTTCGAAATATCGCCCCGCCAGTATGAAGACGGTGACCGCAGCAGCGACTTCCAGATAGATGTGGTCCGCTCCGCCCTCCTGCTGTGGGAACAGGCTGAACTCCATCTTCATGCCGGCCATTCCGGCATGACCGAAGAACAACGCCCACAGTGACCACAGGTAGGCCGCCGACACCCCCACCGAGATCAGAGTGTCCATTGTTGCCGCGCCGTGTCGGGCATTCGTCAGTGCAGCGCGGTGGAAGGGGAGTGCGCCCCAGACGACGACGGGAGATGCGAGCGTCAAGGCCAGCCACTGCCAGTTCGTGAACTGCAATGGCGGGATCATCGACAATGCGACCACAGGCACAGTCAATGCGAGCGAGACGAGCAGTCGGGTCCGCAGTTGCGAAGCCTCGTCCTGGATTCGGGCGTCCACCCCGTCGGTAGTGCCGACCTCCCCGGACGAGCCCTTGGGGGCAGGCAAGGTGGCGGTGTATCCCGTTGCCTCGACGGTGGAGATCAAGTCTTCAGGTGCTACCGCACCCGTGAAATCGACCTTCGCCTTTTCGGTCGCGTAGTTCACTGTCGCGGTGACGCCGTCGATCTTGTTGAGCTTCTTTTCGATTCGCGCGGCGCAGGAGGCGCAGGTCATGCCGCCGATGACCAGTTCGACACTGTGTGCGGACTCGGCAGCGACGGTCGTGTTGTCCAGGGTGCTCATCAGATGTACCTCTCCTGACCTGCCTACGCTGGCGGTGTGGGCGCCCGGTCAGATGTTCGCGAGATGATAGTTGCCGGCTTCGTCGAGCGCGGCAGTTACTTGTTCCTCGGTCAGTGGCGCTGAAGCTGTGACGGTCACGGTGGAGACTCCTCCGGCGACGAGATCGATCTCGACCTCGCTCACTCCGGGGAGGGCGCGCAGCTCGTCCGTGACGGCGCCGACGCAATGCCCGCAGGTGAGGCCGGTGACCGCGAACGTGTTGTTGGTTGCAGACATGATGTCCTCCGTAGGGGTGGGCGCGGATGTCGTGGGTGATTTCTTCGTCGAGTTGCATCCACAGCCGCGTTGCGTCTTATCGAGTAGATTCGGCTGCGAGTTAGTCTGACCGCTCATGATTCCCTTCCCGTCTGGTACCCCAGGGGGGTACCTGTTTCTACTATACTCGCGTTAGGAGAAGGTGAGTCAAGGCTGCGCCTCGACTACTTCCGTCGGACATTTGGTCGGATTCTCCCTCGTGTATTCGCCCGCGCAGAGAACGTCGAATTTCGAGCGCCCGTGGAGTGTCGCCAGGTGTACACCGGAGCCATGGGCAGTTGCGCCGTTCGCGGGATTTCGATCCCAGTCCAGCGGCAGGGCAGAGGCCGGGGATTCCGGGACGCTGACCCGATGCCGGGGCGGCCACAATCTCACCTCGCCGAACGGGGTAGGAAGAGGCATCGAATGAGATGCCGGCCCAATCAGGTCGCGCCTCCCGTGCTGGTGTGATCGTGTGTTCGGACGTCTCCACGTGTCAGACGATGTAGCCCAAGCGGGTCATCATACCCGACTCCTGGTGATATCCGTTGTGGCAGTGGAGCATCCAGTCGCCCGGGTTGTCGGCGATGAGATCGACAGCGACAGATTCCATCGGACGAACGATGACTGTGTCCTTACGAGGGCCGACACCGCCGTCACCTTTGACCACTTGGAACGTATGCCCGTGCAGATGCATGGGATGCCACATCATCGTCATGTTGGTGAACGTGAGCCGGGCTCGGTCCCCTTCTTTGACGGTCAGAGGTTCGGTTTGGTCGTAGTTCCGACCGTTGATCGTCCATTGGTAGCTCATCATGTCCCCCCCGAGGTCTGCCACGAGATCGACACCGGTGCCATCGCTTCGCGGCAGAACGACACTTTCGGCTGCAGTGAACGACTCGACCGTGCCCACTCGACCTGCCAATTCCCGAGGGAGGAACGACGCGTCGGGCGCAGCGCCCGAGCCTGTACGCAGCAGCGTCCGAGCCTGAGCGTTCTTACCCTCGGCCGCGGCGACGAGCGGGAATACACCGTCCTTGACCGTGACGATCACGTCGTAGCGCTCACCCATGCCGAGGAGAAGCGCATCGACTTCTGTCGGTACGACCGGAAAACCGTCCGTATGGGTCACGGACATCACGTGATCGGCAAGGGCGACTCGAAAAGCGGTATCCGCACCCGCGTTGATGATGCGAATACGCACACGCTGACCGGGAGCGGCCGAGAAAGTTGTCGGTGCAGAAGCTATCCGCCCGTTGATCAGATAGTACGGATAGCTGACGTCACCCGCGTCCCCACCGAGCAGAGCGCTTGATTCTACCGAGTTAGGGCCACCCGAGGTGGCGGGCAGCGTGGTTTCGGCCGACCCGTGGTTCATTCCACCCATGCCAGGCATGTTGCCCATCCCGGATCCGCCCATCGAACCCATGCCGTTTCCGGACTGAAGGTCGGAGAGGATCTGTTGCGGACTCGTGCCGACTCCATCCGTCCAGTCGTCGAGAACCACGATCCATTCGGCGTCGTAGTCGACGGGCTCGCGGGGGTCGTCGACGACGATGGGGAGATACAGGCCGTAGTCGGTGTCGAGACCGACATGCGGGTGAGCCCAATACGTTCCCGAATGAGGTACTGAGAACCGGTATGTGAAGTTCTGCCCCGATTCGATGTTCGGGCTTGCCGGCATGGCGCCGTCCATGTCGTTGCGAAGCGCGATGCCGTGCCAATGCACCGATGTCTGATGATCGAGTCCGTTGTTGACGGTGATCGCCAACTCGTCACCGACATTCGCGCGAATCAACGGACCGGGAACACTGTCGCCGTATGCCAGAGTGCGCACCGTGATGCCGCCGAGATCGATATCGGCACCCTGCGGATTGAGCGTGTAGTCCACGGTGCGACCGGTATGCGGGCGCGCTGCCTCAGCGGACGTGATGGCATTCTTGTCGAACGGCGGGGGGTTCGGGTTGGACGATCCGCTGGTGGTGCATGCGGTCAACGCCAGGCCACCCGCCCCCGCCGCCGTGGCGGCGAGAAACGTACGTCGACTGAAAGCCGATCCTGTGAACGGCGCAATAGCCATGATTGTGATTGTCCTTGTCTAGTCGTTGTGGAGAAACGGAACTGATACGCCACCGAGCCCGGGGCGCGCGTGCGGCAGAGGTCAACGACTCTCGTGTCGACGAGAGGATCGATCCAAAGCTTCACTGCGGGAGCGATACTCGTCATCGTCGATCTCGCCGCGGGCGTAGCGCTCATCCAACAGATGCTGCGCATTCGTACCACGGAGTTCGCTGCGGGTACTGCGCCTGGGACGAAACAAAGCAAGTAGGGCCGCAATGACCAACCCCCAAAATGCGATCATCGCCAGCGCCATCAGAATCCAGCTGACCCAACCCATTCCATAACCCGAATTCTCGCTCCACCACATCATGTCCGTTCACTCTCCTCACCTTCGACAGTGCTCGCCGAACCCTCTGGGATCGGTGTGCTTTCTATGAAGATTCGCTGAAGAGGTGACCGCATACCGTGTATCGCGTGCGCAGCGGCGACTGAGCAGTCCACGATGGTGGCATGGACAGTACGTCAACACGGTCAACCGACGGGTACGCAGGTTTTCGGGCACTGGTCGTCGACGACGAACGCCCACTGGCCTCGATCATCTCGAGTTACCTCGAACGAGAGTCATTCGAGGTGAGTGTGGCCTACAACGGTTTCGACGCTCTCGCCCTGGCACGTGAGGTCGATCCTGATGTGGTGGTCCTCGATCTCGGGTTGCCCGGTATCGACGGCATCGAGGTATGCCGGGAACTTCGTACATTTTCGGATGCATACGTGGTGATGCTGACTGCTCGCAGTGAGGAAGTGGACACCATCGTCGGGCTTTCTGTCGGTGCCGATGATTACATGAGCAAGCCGTTCAGCCCCCGAGAGTTGGTAGCGAGGATCCGCGCGATGATGCGCAGACCCCGCAGCGGAGTCGCGCACGGTACAACTGCGAGAGCGGTAACCCGAGACGAGGAGAGTCCGCCAATGACGTTCGGGGTGCTCAGGATCGACGTTGCCGGGCGAGAGGTCTCGGTCGCCGAGAAACCGGTTCTGCTGACTCGGACGGAATTCGACGTGTTGGCGGCATTGGCCGCTCGGCCGGGGATGGCGTTCAGCCGTCGGCAACTGATCGAAGCAGTGTGGGGTCCTGCGTGGACGGGGAACGAACATCTTGTCGATGTTCATATCGGTCATCTGCGCCGCAAACTCGGCGATGATCCCGCCGCGCCTTTGTATGTCAATACCGTGCGCGGCATCGGGTACCGAATGGGTTCCGGAAAATGACTACCCTGGAAGAACTTTCGTCTCATCAGGGGCGTACCCGCCGAGGACTCGGTGTCGGCGTGCGTTTGTTGATGGCCCAAACGCTGGTCTTGGTGGCAGGAGCGGCCACCTCATGGGTCGTTGCAGTCACTGTCGGTCCGAGTTTGTTCCGCGAGCATCTGCGCCGCGCGGGCGTGCCTCCGATGTCTGAGGAGCAAATGCATGCCGAGCAGGCATATCGCTCGGCAACTGCGGTCTCGTTGTCCGTGGCGATCGGCGCAGCTGCGTTGTGCGCGCTGGCTGTGACCTGGTATCTCAGTCGTCGGCTGCAGCGGTCGGTGACTGCGGTGTCAACTGCCGCCACGGCAGTCTCGGCGGGAAACTACGCGGCCAGAGTCCCGCCGCCGCAGCTCGGTGACGACTTCGACGCACTTGCGACGGCCTTCAACGAAATGGCGGTCCGTCTCGAGTCTGCCGAGTCGATGCGTCGACGGTTGCTGGCAGATCTCGCGCACGAGATCCGGACGCCGGTAGCTGTTCTCGAAGCATTCATGGAAGCGCTCGAAGACGGAGTGGAAGCTCTCGATGATCACACCATTGCGATGCTCAGAGATCAGACCCGACGTCTGGCACGGTTTTCCGGCGACGTCTCGGCGCTGTCCGATGCCGAGACGAATCGAGCTGCAATCGAACCGACATGGACCAGACCTGAGGTACTGGTGAGCTCAGCGGTAGCGGCGCACGAAGAACGATACGACACGAAAGCAGTCATTCTGAGCGTGGACGTCCCCGGAAATCTGCCGTCGGTGTGGCTGGACCCGGAGCGCATAGGGCAAGTGTTGAGCAATCTGCTCGACAACGCACTGCGCCACAGTCGATCACAGAGCACAGTGAAGGTGCGGGGACGGGTGAAAGGGGATCGGTTCATCCTCACACTCACCGACGAAGGCGATGGAGTCGCCGCCGAGCACCTCCCCTATCTGTTCGAGCGTTTCTATCGCGCCGACGCAGCACGCGATCGTGCTCACGGAGGGGCAGGGATCGGACTGTCCATCGCGAAAGCACTCGTCGAAGCACACGGTGGACAGATCACCGCCGCGAGTGACGGAGCCGGGCAAGGCACCACCTTCGTTATCGCGTTGCCAGTACATCGTCCGAAAGGGCGGCACATCGACTGCCGGGGAACTGTCGATGCGTGACATTCGACGCGACATTCGAGGTAATGGAAACGCTCCGGGAACACCCACTCACCCCGCCGCTACCGGCACACCTGGTCAAGAACTCGTGAGGTGAACCGATCAATGACGATTCAAGAGACCAGAGCGCAGAGGTGACCCGGCCCGGGGACTTACACTTCGATCGCTGTGACGTAGGCACTCGCGCACACCGAACCCGAGACCAGGAACCAACTACTCAGGCTCTCCCCTGAACTGTGATACCGCACGGTCACGTCGTTTCCCGCGGTGATGGGAGAGCGATATTCGAGAATCGCTCGGTAGGGGAGTGGATTTCGGGGTCCGGCCCAATCTCTGATCAGGTCTTCGACAGGCTGCCAATACGTGGCGTTGTTGACGTGGTTGAACGGATCGATATCGCTCGATCGTAAGACGAATGTCGTTTCCTCCCCATCGCCCGGATGAGCGGTGTGCCAGGGTTTCCACTTCAATCGGTGATCGTTGGCGGTCGAACCGAGTCCGGCCATGAAACTCTCTTCGATCCTGGAAGGCATCCCGTTGACCGGATTGAGATTTATCCAGAATCCTTCGGTCTCGATCAAGCCGCCGCCGTCGGATTCGATGCGGACACGCATCGTGCACCACCTGCTCGACAACCCCGAGCACCATCTGCGCATGCGCACACGAGCCGGCCAGCTGACCGGACGAATGACATCGATGACTGTGCGGCGCACGACCCACACCGGGTGGGCAGCCGCTGCGCCGCTCGCATCGAGATCGTCGAAACCGATGTCCTGCAGATAACGTGCAACGCCATCGAGTCGCACCGTCCCGGAGACGTCGATATCTCCCGTCCGTACCGGCCGAGAGGTTTCGAACACCGCGCCATTGGTCGGCAAATCCACCAGGCGGTGGTTGCGCATCGCGTCAGCTTCCATTTTGCAGATCCCTTAGATGTGATTGTTCGCTTCGATACTTTGCACACCCTTGCTGCAACGTAGTGCGATCCCTACGCCCAGTCCCGCATCAGCCGCCGGGTCTGCCGCAGTCGTACCCAGTAGTCCGTGCCCGGTCTCCGAACATGGTGAACAAGGAGCCTATCCAGTCTCGCAAACTACTACACTGTCCGCGCGATTGCCGGTTGACGTTCGATGTCCTTTCCAGGTCCTTCTTGAGTGTGCCCAAGATCGTTGCGGCACCATGGAATTCCCATATTCCTCGGCTCGGCCTCGAAGCGCCTCGTCTCGCCGCAGTGCCCACCCGCGCGTTCGCGCTCGACCTCTACCTACTATCCAGGTTCGTAGTTCAGCTACTATCGACCTTAGTAGTTCGGTGGGCATCCGCGCCAACCGAGAGATTGGGGCGACGGTGAGCAAAAAATCAACCAAAACCCGCGCGAAACAGCGGTCTACGACGCAGAGTCGAGCCCGACGCGCCACGTCACCGAAGCGGAACCCCACTTCACGACCGCACGACGAAGTCGGCACAACACCCCGTGCTAGGCCCAGTCCGGCCGGTAGTGCCGTGGAAGAACTGGCCGCAGCGGCCGCAGCGGCGTATCTGAGTAAAGCAGCGCCGACGCCAGCCTCGGCCTTGGCTCAAGCACCGCCGGCGCCGGCCATCGCCGAAAAGGCGATGCCCACCAAGCCATCGGGCACTGAACGCGTTGCCCGGCCATTGGGTGACGACGAGTCGACCGCTGCAACGGAACTCGCTGCGCCCGGCGGTGGGTGCGCTGAAGCGTTCACGCAGATAGAACCACAGGGGCTCGCAGCAACGTACTGGGGAGAATCGCCCGAGGTTACTTCCGATCTGTCGATTCTGTTCCGAGGAGCCCGCAACAGCCCGGGCAGCGAACCGGAACGTTTCGAGAGGGTCACCCACGTCAACGGTGTTCCAGCGGGGGAACGCTTCGCGGTGACTGCGAGAATCCGCGGAATCGCCACTGGTAGTTGGACTGTCAGTGCCGAGCGCATCGAAACTCCGGACGACACCACCGGGCAGTTCGACATCGCAGCTCCGCAGACCGCCACGGCCTGGACTACCGCAGCGCCATTGGTGCACGGGCCCGGCGTGCGACTCTGGACGTGGCCGCTGTTGGTCGGTTTGGGTGCAGTGTTCGCCATCGTCATGCAGGCTCTGCTCTTGACCCGTATGAGCGAGAACGCCACTGCGGCAGTTCTCATTTCGATCCTCGGCTGCCTTCTCGGCTACGTGGGTGCGAAGCTCTGGTACTTGGCACTTCACCGCCAGAGCCTTCGAAAATTCGTCTCTGCCGGCGCATGCATACAAGGATTTTTGGTGGTGTCGCTCGCGGTATTGGTGCTCGGCGGAGCAGCCTTCGGTCTGGGCGTCGGTGTGTTACTGGACATGACAACGCCCGGGTTGTTTCTCGGGATTGCGATCGGGCGCCCGGGATGCTTTTTGACAGGATGCTGTTCGGGTCGACCTACCAGGTCGAGATGGGGAATGTGGGCTTCGGACCGGACTCTCGCGGTGCGCCGAATCCCCGTGCAACTGATCGAAGCGTTCGCAGGCTTGATCATCGGCCTCGCGACACTGATTTTCGTCCTCTACGGCACCGAAACGCCCTATGACGGAGCAGTATTCGTTGTCGCCGCGGCTATCTACACGTGGGTCCGTCAAGGGTTGTTCCCCTATCGTGCGGACCCTCATACACGGCGCGGGCGGCTTCTGACCAGCGCGGCATGCGGAATTGTCATCGTCGCGACGATTCTGCTGGGCGTGGTGTGATCGTGACCCAGAGTAGTAGCCTTTTGCGCTTTTCTGCCGATGCCACGTGCGCAGAAGGTGAGTCTCACGAAAATTGGGATGGCCACGAATCAAGTTTCGCGCGGGATCTGGCCAATTCGATTGGCGCCGCGTTCGGTGCATGAGGCCGGTTCAGTTCGAGGAGGGGGTGAACCGGCCTTGAGCACTGGCCCCCTGCGGGCCGGACTCCTTGTTCGTCCACGACCCGGTTTCGCACTGTTTCAAGCACCTGCTGCGCATGAAGCCATCGCCATCGCACCCAGTAGCGCCAGAAGAGGCGCCGCAGGTAGGACGATCGCCGTTCCGCAGGCAGCAAGGGTGCGGAGGTAGCGAATGGGCGCCGGGTGGTGGGTGCGGTGGGAGGACAGACGATCAAGTCGCAACGCCAGGCAATCCTGCGCTATTCCCAGAGCCGCCACGGGCACCTCGTGAGGTGTCATACTGCAGAGTGCGCGGTGCACGGATTCGCGCCCATGCTGACGAACGGCTCGGGAGTCGGCTTCGATTTCCACCAACGCACGGACCAATGGGGGCGAAGATCGCATGATCGGAAGCCACGGAAACGCGTAGGCGAGCGTTTGAGCTGCGCTGACGAGCAGATGGTGCCGCCCCGTGATGTGTGCTCGTTCATGTGCGAGTACTGCAGCAAGAGCCTCGGTGTCGAGTTGATCTCTCAATCCGTCGCTCGCAACTACAAGCGCGGGGCGCCCAGCGATACTGTAGGCGAAGGGCACAGAAACCGGGAGCCAGAGCAGTGACGAGGACCGTGCACCCCCCAGAATGCGCAGCAACCCGAGGTGCTGCTGGTGTAGCTCGCGGCGAGTGCGGGAGAAGCTGAACAGATGGACGGTGCCTCGCACCGCCCCGATGACCAGGGCTGACCCACCGAGTACACCCACCGCCGTCTCGAGCCTGGCCGGCGCGTCGTCGTGAAGGGCGAGCCAACAGCTGTGGGCGAATTCGATCAGCGACGAGACACCACCGTGACTGGGTAAAAGGCTCAAGATCACCGGGACACTGATACTCACTACAGTTCCGAGTGCCAGAGCGCCCCACAAGACGAGGACGACATGCGGATCAACGCCGCGACGCATCATCGATCCGAGGAACAGCGGGGAGAGTGCGGCAACGAGAAGGCCACCGACCGCCCACGCGAGGACGGCTGTCACTTCTTGCCTCGTTCACGCAATCCACGCGCCAGGATCTTCGATTCGACGTCGGATGTCCCGCGAACAAAATGCAACAGGACCCCGGTCGGGTCTCCGGTGGATTCGAGAAGTGCGCGCAACCCGTCAGCTGCCGCTTCCTCGCGGCTTCGCGTGGCTTCGTACCAGTACGCGCGCCCGTTTCGCTGACGATGCACCCAACCTTTGCGATGAAGATTGTCCATGACGGTCATCACCGTCGTGTACGCCGGTTCACGGTCGTCATCGAGGCCGTCGATGACGTCGCGCACACGGACCGGTTCGGTGGAGCGCCACAGCACATCCATCACCAGCGCCTCGAGCTCTCCCAGACCTTGCATTTTTCCTCCTCGTAGAGCTGCATTCGTCACCGCACCGTGCGAGTGCCCAACCTGCAACCTCCGTCGCTTTCGTACGGGGCCCAACCAGCGCTGTCGGTGATTCGTCGGTCACAGTGATGTGGGACCGCTCGATGAGGGTGTCGTGTCGACTCTGCACGCTGGAGGTTGCCGAGACGGCGAACCGAAGCCCTGTAGAAATACTATCTGTTCTGCTTCCCGTCGCCGCCCCGATACGGCGGCGGTGTCTGGCGACCTCCTCCCGTGACGATCTGCCGAACCCCTGTCAGCTCTGACAGTGTCAAAAGGTTTATCCAGCACTTTCGCGTCGACTACGGGAGAACGTCTCGCGCGGAGCTTCTGTTTGCGATTCAGCATCGTTTGCCGGCAGGGCGACAGGTCTTACAGCGCGCTGCCTTCCGACCATCGGTCCCACGGCACACTCCAGTCGCCGTTCTGCCACAATTCGAGAGGGGCGCCGCCGGTATTGCGTATCTCCACGACATCTCCGGGAAGCGAAAAATCATAGAACCATTGAGCATTGGCGCGACTGAGGTTCAAGCAGCCGTGTGAAACATTGGTATTGCCTTGCGCCCAGACTGTGTCTTCGAGTTCGTGAAGGTAAATTCCGTCGGTGCTTATTCGGGTGGCGTAGTTGATTTTTTCCTTGTACCCCAGCCGGGAATTGACGGGAAGTCCGTAGGTCGACGAGTCCATGATCACGGGGTTGGCCTGATCGAGGACGGTGTAAATGCCTGGTTGGGTCCAGAAGGAGATCGTTTGGCCGTTGACGAGCTCGGTTCCTCCCATGCCCATCGATGTCGGCATAGTGCGCACAGTTTTGCCGTTGCTCGTGACCGTCACTTGCTTGGTCGTATCGTCGGCGACGGCGATATGCGAGTCGCCGATGGTGAATGCAGTCGTGGCGTCTTCCTGTCCGAACAGTCCGCCACCGAGCGGGACGCCGAAGACCGCAGCCCGGACCGTGACCTCGGTGCCGGGGGGATAGTACGCACGAGGTCGCCAGTGAACATTCTGGTCATCCACCCAGTACCACGAGCCTTCGAGCGGCACCGACGTTTGCACAGTCAGGCTTTTCTCCGCCGCTGCACGATCGAGGATCGGCTCGTCGAAATGCGTGACAATAACGATCCCTACCCCGAAAGTGCCACCATCTGTGAGGAGGTTACCCCCGGCCGTCACGAAGGATGGTTTGGTCAGGTTCCGCGGCTTGACTGTGGAGAAGGTGCTGGACTGATCGAGACGTGAGCCATCGTTTTGGGTGGCTGACGCTGTCATCGTGTAGGTCTTCCCGTAGTCCAAGGACGCGCCGGGTTTCCACACCTGCCGGTCAGGGGTGAAGATGCCATCGACCACAGCCCCGCCCACTTCGGTGAGCACTACCGAGTCGAGCCTCCCGCCAACAGATTCCACCGTGACCGGATCAAGGGGGTTGACGGTATCTGTCCCCCCGGAAGGAGTCATCACCAGCGCGGAGACAGGAGAGTCGTTCTCGGCGGGCGCACCCGTGTCACTCGGTGCGGACTGCGGTGCTGTGGAGGTGCATCCTGTCAGCGTTGCGACCATAAGGACAAGGACGACTAACCCTGTATGCCGTGTTGAGGCCATAATTGTTCCTTCACGTCAGTGGGTGGGGAGCGCCGACGAAGACAGTGATTCGCAAGGGACGCAAGTAATCAGATGGAAGATCAGAGCGGACAACGAGAAGAGAGGCTTCGACGGACAGGCCTAGCCACTCGCCAGTTTCCGGATCAGTTCTGTTGCAAAAGTGCTTGCATCGCGGTGATCTCGGACTGCTGTGCGGCGATGATATCGGTAGCCAATTGCTTGGCGTCGGCGTTGTCGCCATCGGATAGTTCCGATTGGGCCGTCGCGATCGCGCCGGAGTGATGTTCGATCATCATCTTCAGCCACGCGGTGTCGAAGTCCCCATCGCGCAGCCCCTCCAATTGAGCGATCTGCTGCTGGGACATCATTCCTGAGGCATTGTCCGCGCTCGTGCCCACCGCTCCCATCGATTGCGCAACACCCAACTTCGCGCAGATCATCGCGAAACCCTTTGAGGTGTATTGATTGGGCTCAATCGGTGGACGCAACATTCGAGGTCAGGAGGGTGTTGTGGGTCGTCCATCGGATTGGGTGCGGGAAGTAACGGGCAGGGCTCCGATGAGGTCACCGGGAGCACCGGGCCATCCTCGGTCGAAGGAACGGCAGTTTTGGGACCAGATCGCCACAGGCAAGCTTCCTCGTGAGGCAGCTGACGCTGTCGGCGTGGCGCAAGCGGTTGGTCAGCGGTGGTTCCGGCACGCTGGCGGGATGACGCCGTATTTATGGCCCGCGCCGGCAGGCAGGTACCTTTCTTTGGCAGAGCGTGAGGAAATCGCGATCCTGCACGCCACCGGCCACGGAGTGCGCGCGATCGCGAGTGCCATCGGAAGGAGCCCGTCGACGATCTCGCGGGAGCTGCGGCGTAACGCTGCCACGCGTGGAGGCACGCTCGAATACCGCGCCAGCGTGGCGCACTGGAAAGCCGAGTTGTTTGCCCGCCGCCCGAAGACCGCCAAGCTCACGGCCAACGATCGGTTACGGCACTATGTTGAGGACCGACTCTCGGGCCGGATCACCAAGCCGGGCGGCGATGCTGTCGCCGGACCGCTCGAACGGCAATGGAAAGGCTTGAACAAGCCCCATCGTCAGGACCGCCGATGGGTGAAAGCGTGGAGCCCCGAGCAGATTTCGAACCGGCTACCAATCGATTTCCCGGATGATCTGAGCATGAGAATCAGCCACGAAGCCATCTACCAGTCCCTGTTCATCGAGGGCCGCGGCGGCCTGCGCCGCGAACTCATCTTGTGCCTGCGCACCGGCCGTGCTCTGCGCATGCCGCGGGCAAGAGCAAAGCGTGCTGCCTGGGCTCACGTGAGCCCGGACGTACTGATCAGCGAGCGTCCCGAAGAAGCCGACGACCGTGCGATCCCCGGGCACCACGAGGGTGACCTCATCATCGGTACGGACAGGTCCGCAATCGGAACCGTCGTCGAGCGCACAACCGGATACACCACCCTCGTGCACCTGCCACGGGAGCGTGGGTGGCGACAGCAACCGATCACCAAGAACGGGCCGGCACTGTCGGGATACGGAGCGGTGTCGATGAACAGAGCGTTGACACAGGCACTGGCGTCGATGCCCACCGAACTCAAACGCTCGCTGACCTGGGACCGCGGGAAAGAGATGTCCGCACTCGCCCAGTTCACCATCGACACCGGGCTGAAGGTCTACTTCGCCGACCCGCACAGCCCGTGGCAACGAGGCACCAACGAGAACACGAATGGACTACTGCGCCAATACTTTCCGAAGGGAACTGATCTCTCGCGATGGAACCCAGACGATCTCGCGGCAGTCGCCCACGCTCTCAACACGCGACCACGGAAACGACTCCAATGGCGAACCCCCGCTGAAGCTTGGGACGAACACCTACGATCAATTCAACAGCAACGTGTTGCTTCGACCGGTTGAATACGCCTTGACTTCCGCGATCGGCGTGGAACACTGCACCGGCAAGACCGCCGCGGGTCAGTGCTGCGGCACCTAAGGCATCTTCGACGAGTTCGGTACGCATGTGCTCGGCGATCGACCAGCCCACCAGGCGGCGGGAGAAGCAGTCGATCACCGTGGCCAAATACAAGAACTCATTGTCCCCGCATGGCAGATACGTGATGTCACCGACGTATCGGGTATTCGGTGCGATCGCGGTGAAATCACGGTTGAGCAGGTCCGGCGACGGAGTGTCGGCTGGTTCGGCGATGGTGGTGCGGTGTTTTCGGCGCAGTCGCAGGCCCTCGATGTTGTTGGCGCGCATGATCCGTGCGATCCGTTTGTGATTGATCCGCTGGTCGGCGGGTTGTCCGTGATTGATCTCGGCGGTGATCCGGGGCCGCCCGTAGGTGTTGTCCCACCGTGTGGACGGCGCGGATCTTGTCGGCGAGTTCAGCGTCGGCTGCGGCCCGGGCGGCTCGTTTCTCGGCGGCGTTGATCCATGCGTAGTACGACGAGCGGGCGATATCGATGACCTGGCACAACCGCTTCACCGGGTAGGTGTCGGAGTGGTCTGCAACGCACTGGAAGCGGTTCACCAGTTCGTCTCTCCGGCGAAATATTTTGCCGCCGACCGCAGGATGTCTCGCTCAGTTTCGAGCTTGGTTTTCTCCGCGCGTAGGTGTGCGACCTCGGCGCGGAGCCTGGCGGCTTCCTGCTCGGGTGTCTCGCCGGTGCCGGGCCCCGGAGCGGTGGCGGCGGGTCTGCGGATCGGGATACCCGCATTTCTCAGCCATGTGGTCAGGGAGCCGTGGGATACGCCGAGATCGGCGGCGATCCCGGCTACGGTCGCGCCGCCGGTGTCGCGGTACAGCTCGACTGCGTCGCGGCGGAACTCTTCGGAGTAATTTTTCTTTGCCATCGGGTTAGATCTTCTCGCTTTCCCTGGTCTGAGACCAGGATCAAGCGTGTCCAACCCGCGGGGTCAAGGCCCGTCGATGCTAAGTTCCGCGCTGCTCAGGGCGGCTTTTTTTGCAAGCCTGTTGACTGGATTGGAACGAGGGGGCGTGAGTGTTAGTGGGATCCTCCTGCAAAAAGTTGTCAGGTGACTGCAGTACTATCAAAATCGTGACCGACGAGAATGACATCCTCTATCACTACACAAACTTCGGAGGATTCTCCGGCATCATCAAAAGTCAAAAGCTCTGGGGAACCGATATAAAGTATCTAAATGATGCTCAGGAACTCAAATACAGTGCCGGGTTGATGGCCGAGATCTTTCACTCCTTGGCTCAGGAACTACCTGACCTTACAGAGGAAGAGCGGAGGGAGTGTGGTGACTTCTTCACGACCGAGGGGCCCGACCATCGAGATCCGTCGTACCTTGGACCAAAGAAACATGCACTTCGAGCCGCCGCCTGGTCGCTTGCGGCTCTCGTAGACGAGTCACAGCCGCAGATGCCATACGATTGGAAATGGGCGAACGGGTATGTCACTTGCTTTACTACCGAACGTGACTCGCTCGGGCAGTGGCGTGGATATGCAGGTGGTGATGGTTTCGCCGTAGGTTTCGATCGGGCGAAGCTAGCGGAGCTGACCTACCAATGCTGGGATTACAAAGCAGGAAACCGAATGGAACCGGACGGAAGAGGTTGGGTTGATGCTCCGATCCCTGGGCCGCGACCCATCTTCTATGGTGACGAGGCGCGGGCCGAAAACTTGAATTTGGTTCAAAACTTCCTCCGTTCACGTATTTCTGAAAAGCCAGCTGCGGTTAACTACTTCAACTTTGTCACGGAGATGTTCAACGCCGCCGGTCGGTTGTGCATGACTCTGAAAGATGAATCATTCCAAGCTGAGAAAGAATGGCGACTTATCGCTATGTTCGCAGAGGCGTCCGCGCGACTGAATTTCCGGCAGGGAAGCTACGGTACTGGAGGCGTGGTTCCGTACATCGAGATCGGTTTTCCCCGTGACGCCATTGTGAAGGTTGTGATCGGGCCAGGTAATGCGCCAGATCTACGAGAGAGAGCAGTTCGTCAGATGTTGGAAGCCAACGGATATGCGATCGGCGAGGTTGATCTAGAGAGATCAAAAGTGCCGTACCGGGGTTGAACCCTCGACTGACCGGCGGCGTCCATCGCCGCCGAACATGTCGGGTCCCCGAACTATTCTTGAACCCGCGACGAGCCTCAGGTCGCCACACTGACCAGACCGAAGCGAAAGCCGAAGTCCTGAACTGCAACAACCCTTGCAGCTCGGTCACACGTGGCGACCTGATTCTCATTTGTGCACCACAAATCGGCGGTGCCCGTATTGCGGCTCTCGGCAAGTGTGCGCTCGAAGCGGAATTTCTGGGATGCAAAGAATCGAACACCTGAGAAAGGTATTCCACGCCGCTGACCAGCGCAGTCGATCATTTTCGGGAGATGATCGTCCGCAACACGAAACGGAACACCACAGCGGTACCGGCTCCGACCGCGACACCGGCCAGGAGAACCCCGACGGCGACACCGAGAACTGTGGCGGCCACGGTCCCCAACGCGACATCGGCAGGCGCCGGCCGAGGACTGGTGATCGCACTTCCCCTTTCGCGACAGTCGACAACGGACTCGCACAGATCATCACGCGCCGTTTGACGAGGAAGTCGGACCCACGCTGTTCAATGGGACAGGAACCGACTACGAGGAGATCAGGCTGTGCGGGCGCTACGCAAACAAGAGCAGACCGGGCATTATTCGGTCGGATGCAACCGAGCAGCGTCAGCAGGAGTGAGCCGCCGGACCACGTAGTGCGCATCGCGGCCTACCCCACGTAGGGATGCGGACGAGAGGCTTCGTTGCCATTCCAGTCCCACGTACCCGAGCCCTGGGTGGGTGGTGGACAGGCCCTTCCGGTGGCGGGGATGGCCAGTGTCGGTGAGTGCCCCGAGTTCTGCGAGGTAGTCCAGGTTGGGGGTGTATCCCGTGGCGAGGATGACCGCGTCGACGGTTGTTGTGGTGCCGCCGGGCCAGAAGGCTTGGTTTCCTTCGAGTTTGGTGAACATGGCGCGGCGTTGCGGTGTGCCGGCGGTGAGCGCGGCGCGGTAGCGGCCGGTGTCGAACACCGGCGACGTCGGTGGCCGCGAGAGAAGATGCCCGATCGGGAGGGCGTCGATTCCGGTGTACTTGAACCAGAAGTGCATGTCTCGGCGTAGGGGTCGTTGCGGCGCGAATGTCACGGGGTTTCGGCTGGCCAGGATCACATCGGCTGTTTCGGCGAGCTCGGCAGCGATCTGTACTGCGGAGTTCCCGGCTCCGACCACGATGACGTTCTGCCCGGCGTAGGCGGTGGGTTCGCGGTAGTCGGCGGCGTGCACAACAGTCCCGGTGAAGGCATCCAACCCTTTCAGTGCGGGACTGTGTGGAGTTTCGAATCCTCCTGTGGCGGCAATGATTCGAGGTGCGGTGAAGGCGGATCCGCTGTCGGTCCGGACGGTGAACTGGCCGCCGCTGGTGGTGACGGTATCGGCTCGTTCGTTGACGTGAATGTCCACATCGAGGGTCTTTGCGTAGCGGCGGAGGTAGTCGACGACTTCGTCGCGTCCGGGATAGCGGTCACCGTCGCCGCCGAACGGTAGACCGGGGAGGGAGCTGTACTTTGCTGGTGAGAACAAAGTGAGGCTGTCGTAGTACTGCGGCCAGGAGCCGACGGGTTCGCTACCCGCTTCGATGATCGCGGTGTCGAGCCGCTGGCGGCGCAGATGATGGGCTGCGGCCAGGCCGGACTGACCGCCACCGACGACAATCGCGTCGTAGTACGTCATGAGAATTGTCTTTCGGTCAGGAAGTGATCGGAATCGTTGTGGTGGTGCGGAGGGCGGGGATGGTTGCTGCGCTGATCACGGCGCCGACGAGGGCAATCGCTCCGAGGACGAGGTAGGCGTGGGCGTAGCTTCCGGTCCAGGTGGAGAGCACGGTGCCGGCCCACGGAGCCAGGGCCATGACGATGACGATCGGTGCGGACATCAGCCCGTTGAGGCGCCCGTAGTGTTCGCCGCCCCAGCGGTCGGTGATGGCGGTGGCCTGGATCAGGGTGAAGATGCCGCGGACCAGTCCGGCGCCGACGGCGATGCCGATCAACGCCGCCGTAGAGCTCGCCAGACCTAACCACACGGTGCTCAGACCGGCAACGGCGATGACCGATACCGTGCGTACGCGGACACTGGTCTTCGCTGCGAGTGGTAGGTAGAAGATGCGGCCGATGACCTGGCCGGCGCCGCCCAGCCCGAGCGTGAGTGCGGCGAGGCTGGGACTGAAACCGCGTTCGATCAGTAGCGGTACGAGGTTGAAGACGCCGGCGGATGCGGCGAAAGCGGCTGCCGCGAGGGCGACGATCAGAGCAAGGAATGGGAGGCTGCGTGAGGTGCGGTGGTAGTCGCCGGGCTGCGCGTGGGGCAGGCGGATGGGGTCGGGCCACCCGCCACGCAAACCCCAGATGTGTCCGGGGATGGTGATCACAGCCAGTATGGCGGCGAGCACCAGGTAGGTTGTGCGCCAATCGAATCGATCGGCGAGAGCGACAGACAGTGGCGCGAACACCGTGCTGGCCAGACCCGCGGCGAGGGTGAGAATCATCAGTGCTTTGACGTAGTTGTCGCCGTACCAGCGAGTCAGTGCGGCGAATGCCGGTGGATACAGCACCGCGCCCATCGCGATGCCGGCGAACACCCAACCCGCGAAAAACAGGGGGAGGGTGTGAGCTGTCGCGATGACCACCAGTGCGGGTACAGCGAGTACAGATCCTGTGGTCATGACCCAGCGGGGCCCGTGGCGATCGAGGATCCGTCCCACCGGTATGCCGACGGCGGCGGCGGCGAGTTGGCTGACCGAGAACGCCGCCACGATCACAGCGCTCGACCATCCGGTATCGCGGGAAATGGCTACCGACAGAACGGGAAACGCGTAGTACAGAATCCCCAGCTGGTGATTTCGGTCAGACACAGCGCCACCAGGACCCGCCGCAGCCCCGACGGATCGAGGCTGACGGGGCGAGGCGGATCTTCGATGGTCGTCATCGGCTGTGCCCTATCCGCAGGAGTTGGAACTGCCGGAGGGACTGGACAGCGAGATCAGCTCCGGAGCAGGTGCGGCGCAGCAGCCACCCTCGGATTCCGCGGTATCGGGTTCGTCGAAAACACCAGCGCCGCCGCAGACTCCGGTTTCCGGGAGGATCAACTCCACCCGGGCGGCGGCCTCGTGATCGCCGGCGAGTTCGGCGGCGATGCTGCGTACCTGCTCGTACCCGGTCATCGCCAGGAACGTCGGCGCGCGGCCGTAGCTCTTCATCCCCGCCAGGTACATACCCGGTTCGGGATGGCGAAGTTCTTTCGCGCCGTGCGGATAGACCGTGCCGCAGGAGTGGACGTTCGGGTCGATCAGAGGCGCCAACTGTGTCGGGGCCTGCAGCACGGGGTCGAGGCCGAGTCGGATTTCCGACAGCCACGACAAGTCGGGGCGGAATCCGGTCAAGGTGACGACGTTGTCGACGTTCTCGATCCGGGTGCCGGCATCGGAGACCAGTGCGAGCTGACCATTGTCGGCGGATTCGACGGCGGCGGTGCGGAAACCGGTGACCACGGTGAGAAGTCCGTCGTCGACAGCCTTCTTCGCGCGGAGTCCGAGTGCGCCGCGAGCGGGCAGCTCGTCCGACTCACCGCCGCCGAACGCGGAACCGATAGCCCCGCGGCGAACAGCCCACGTGATGCGCGTACCGGGGGCTTGCTTTTCGAGTCCGGCTAGCGCGACGATGGCAGTCAGTGCGGAATGGCCGCTGCCTGCGATGACGGTGTGTTTCCCGGCGAACTGGGCACGGATCGCCTCGTCGTCGAGGTCGGGCACACGGTAGGTGATCGCGGCAGCGGCAGCCCTCTCGCCGAGGGCGGGCAGTCCTTCCCCGCCGAGCGGGTTCGGGGTGCCCCAGGTGCCGGAAGCATCGACGACGGCCTGGGCGAAGACGCGGTCCTCGCTGCCGCCTGGGCGGCGCAGGTGGATGGAGAGAGGTTCGGTATCGCGGCCGGCGTCGACGACCAGGTCGCGGCCACGTCGGGCGACGCCGATCACCTCGGTGTCGAACTGCACCGCATCACCGAGGGCGGCGGCGAGGGGTTCGAGGTAGAGCTGACGCCACTGCTGTCCGGTCGGGTACGCATCTACGTCGGGAGCGCTCCACCCGTTCTGCTCGAGCAGACACTGCGCGGCGGGATCGACGAGTTCGGACCAGCGGGAGAAGAGCCGGACGTGATTCCATTCGGCGATCGCCGTACCGGCGACGGCGCCTCGCTCAAGCACCAGCGGCGTGAGTCCTCGTTCGCGCAGTTGCGCGGCGGCGGCGAGGCCGATCGGTCCAGCTCCGATCACGACAACGGGTAGTTCGGTCATCACAAATTCCTTTCATCGACAATGATCGATCTTTAATTCGAACTGTATCGATATCAGTCGATGAATGCAACCATCGACGAAGGTCGATATAGTGTGTGCATGACATCGCTGCAGACCCCGACGGTGCGCGTCGGCGATTCGGACCCAGGTGCGGTCGACTCGAATGTGCTCGAGCAAGCTGACGCCGACACCTACGCGCAGTGGTTCGCGTGCCTGGCCGAACCGATGCGGGTGCGGCTGCTGCACCGCGTCGCGAGCGCTGCTGGCGGCATCACGATCGGGGCTCTCGCCGAGGCGTTGGGGATCGGGCAGCCCACGGTCTCCCACCATGTACGTAAGCTCGCCGATGTGGGATTCGTCAGCCTGCGCAAAGAGGGGACCAGCACCGTTGTCGCGATGAATCCGACGTGCTGCGTCGCGTTGCCGCAGGCCGCCGACATCGTGATGGGAGTTCTCGCGCCGCGGCCGTGCTGCCCGAGCGATCTTCCTGACGATGTCGCCGTCCGGGTCATGTCCGATGACGACTGGGACGCCGTTCTGCGGATCTACGGCGAAGGGATCGCCACGCGCAACGCCACTTTCACCACCGAAGTCCCCAGCCGGGAGTATCTCGATGCGCAGTGGCTGCCGAATCATCGCTGGGTCGCCACCATCGACGATGTCGTCGTCGGCTGGGCTGCCCTGAGTTCGACCTCCGGGCGGGACTGCTACCGCGGAGTCGCCGAAAATTCCGTCTATGTCGCCGACGGGATGCGCGGGCGAGGTGTCGGAAAAGCGTTGCTACGCAAGCAAGTCATGGCAGCGGACGCGGATGGGCTCTGGACCCTGCAGACGTCGATCTTCCCTGAAAATCGCGCCTCCGTCTCCCTGCATCACTCGGCAGGGTTCCGCACCATCGGGATCCGCGAGAAGATCGCCCAACTCGACGGGATCTGGCGCGACACAGTCCTGCTCGAACGCCGAACGGCAGCGGATTCCTGATTTTCTGAACCGCCAATCGAAGCATTTTTCGGCAATCGATCCGCCATATGTGATCAGCAACTCGAAGCAACCCCTTAGCTCGAGTGCAGAGTGAATCTGCTGAGACGTGATTCCCGCTGTAACTGGCAAATTATTCGTGGGCTGGTGTCACGTCCTCCTGCAGTGAGTTCTTGAGGGCTCGGGATCAGCGGCTTCACAGCAGAGCGGTCACCGTCGGGGATGTACGTGCAGACGAACTGGAGCGGGTGAAACTGAAAGTCTTCGCGAGTCGCCGATCGGAGTGTGCAACGCCGCCTGCATCTACATGCCGGTTGAGTATCACATCTGCTGCTCTCGCTTGCCTGTCACTCGGCTGCCCGGTAGCTCGATTGGGCAGGACTGTGCAGATTGTTGCTGAAAAGCGGTCGGTCCATGCCAGGGGTGCGGAGGTCGAGCGAGGACGGCTAGACCACGGGTTGCGCGGCGTCCTTGTCGAGAATTCCGTCTCTCTCCCACGGCCACGTCATCAGAGCCCAGATGATGAATACGATTGTCATCCCAGAAAACAGATACACCGGCCACGGACCCATCAGGTCCAGCAGCGATGCGGTGGAAGGTTTGGCGTTGAGAAAGCCGTAATTGGTATCGGCGATGCGATTGAAGATGAAAGTGACTATCGCCCATGTCAGCGTGACCAGTACCGCGAAGCGGTAGCTGCGCCATGTAGGTCGCATTCTCCGGCCCCACGTGAGATAGATCGCGGCCCAGACGACAAACAGGTGAATCGCCCAGAAGGCAAGAAACTCGTAACCGGGGAAGTCGGGCCCGGCCAGAGCCGGTGAAATCAACGCCTGCGTACTCAATACAAGCCCCCAGTAGTAGGTGAGGGCGAACGGCCAATGTCGGTGCGACCACAATGCGTAGATCGCGGACACTGTCGCGAGATCGGTGAGTTGTAAGGGTACGGATCCTCCTAGCGTGGGTGAGGACAGCGAGTAGAGCACCGCCGAGCCGTATATCACCGCCAGTATTCCGCCGAGGGCGCGGCTGAGGTGGCGAGCTTGCGCTTCGGTCTGTCTACGTCCCGCCCAGATCAGAAACACCGAACCCGCGACAAACAGAGCGATGGCTGCCCAATGCGATGGGCCGTACGCCGAGAACTCGGGTTGTGCAGAATACACATCTCTCACTTCCTCAGCGCCGCCGAACGCACTGTTCCATAACAACCTTCGCAGATAGCTGTCCCAGTTCGGAAGTGCCGTTCTCCGGCTTAGTTGACGATGATCGTGTCCGCGGTGCGAGAAAGGGCGTAGCTGTGCAGTGGCTTCTGAGCAGGTCGTTGCACGACCGAGCCATCGACGATGGAGTATCGGCTGCCATGACATGGGCAGTTGATCGTTCCATCGCTGACCTCGGAGACTACGCATCCCTGGTGGGTACATACCGCAGAGAAGGCTTGGAACACGCCTTCCTGCGGCTGGGTGATCACGACTTGCTCGTCCGCCAGAATGACTCCGCCGCCGACAGGAACCGCTGATATCGGAACCTCGGCACTGCCCAGGGTTACGCCGGGTGCATTGCTGTTGTTCTGGGTGCTACATCCGGCAACGGCGAGACAAGTTGTCGCGCAGGCTGTGAGGAGGACCGTTCTGCGCCCGACCTTGATGTCGGATGGATCGATCGTGCTCATGCGGGGACCACCAAACCAGAGAGAAACATCAGGAGTATTCCGACACCGACGCCGACGAGAACCATCGGATCCAGATCCGAGCGGCCTTGTGTGCGCAAGGACGGTGCAATTTGGATGACGACCTGGATGATTGCGCCGACCCCGACTCCGAGCAGCAACGCAGATACTTCACGGTTGTCGACGCCCGCCCCGATAACAGCACCGAGAATTGCCGGCGCACCCGCGATCAATCCCAACCCCAACAAGGTCAACAGGGGGGTACGTCGCCGAGCCAACGGTGCGATGATCGCGAGTCCCTCTGTTGTGTTGTGCAGGGTGAATCCGATAACGAGGAACGCGCCGAGCGCAAGCTCACCTACCGCATACGCGGATCCGATCGCGAGGCCTTCTCCGAGATTGTGCAATCCGATGCCGATGGAAATCATCAGTGCCAGTCTGAGTTCGGATGCACCTGTCGTACCGGCTGGGCGTCTTCCGCGTAGGTAGCGGTCGATGCACGTGAGCGTCAGGAAGGCGATCGCCGCGCCGAGAACGACGAGAGTGCCGCCGCCGAAGGCTCCGCTCGAGGCTGCTGCCAGCTTGAACCCCTCGCTCGTGCCGTCGAAGATCAAAAAGGCGAGCAGACCGACCGTGACGGCCAGCACGAATCTGACTGCCCTGACGCCGGCGCCCCGCATCACAGGTAGCAAGAGCATCCCGAGCAGGACCGGGATGACTCCGACGTATGTGCCCAATAGAGCCATCAAGCCGAAGAACGCCACTCCCGGGACGGGAGTTGCTACGGCAGCGGGAATTTCGTGTTCGATGACCAACCCTGTGGAGGTGAGCATCGAGACGAGGTACGGCTGTCCGGTGATCCACGGGTAGTCGAGGGTGATCGTCTGGGACTCGAGTCTGCCGATGGGATCTGCAGCGCCTACCAAATCGACGAATGTGTCGTTCACGGCAACTTGCGCGACGGTCACCGCGTCGGGGCCGGTGTTGCGTAGCGTCAACGTGATTCGGCCTGGTTCGAGGGCCGTTCGTTCGACGGAGATGTTCTCGATCGGTGGGCCGGTGCGTTCGGGGAGGCTTTGTCCGGCGAGCATTGCCAGCGCAGTCAGGGCGATGACGATGATCGCGAGTACTGCGGCGCCTCGGAGCCAAAGGCCGGTGCGAGATGCGCCTGTTTGATCGGACTCTGTATGCGCGGAACCCGCAGTGTCAAAGGAATTCTCATGAGTGCTCGTAGGAGAGGGAGGATCTGGGGTGCCGGTCATTCGGTCACCTCGAAGAATCCCATCCAGCCCAGATCGGCGAATTCGGTCTTGTGGGCGTGGAACATGTACTTGCCCAGGTAGGGAAAGCGCAGTTCGCATATTCCGCGCTGACCTTGGGCCTGGATGATCGTGTCCGTGAATTCGCTGGACTCGAGCCGAGTCCCGGTCGGGTAGTAGTCGAAGAAGTTCCCGTGCACGTGGAAGCTGTTGATCGGATCGTATTCGAGGACGTTGACCAGGTAGATGCGAACCAGCTCGCCTCGTTTCACCTGTACCGGTTCGTGCATGTGATGGAACGGGATGCCGTTGACCGCGTAGAGCTGGTTTCCTTGCCCGTCGAATGTGGTGTTGTAGCCGTGCATCACCATCACCATTTCGTCAGCCGCCGGGCGCCCCTGAGCTGGATCGACGATGAATGTGCCGTACATGCCGCGGGCAATGTGCTCTGCAAGTGGATTGACGTGGCAGTGATAGAGATGCAATCCGAAAGGGGTTGCATCGAATTCGTAAGTGAATGATTCGCCCGGCTCGATGATGCCCCGACCTACCCCGGGAATTCCGTCCATGTCAGCGGGATGGATTCCGTGAAAGTGCATCGTGTGAGGGTGCGCGGAACCGTTGACGAACCGCACCCGGAGCCGGTCTCCCTCACTGCATCTCAAGGCGGGACCTGGAATGCGGGAGTTGAAGGTCCACGCGGGAAAATAGACTCCGGGTGCTACCTCGATCTCCTCGTCGGCTGCGAAGATCTCCCACTCGCGTAGCGTTCGACCGACAGGCAATTCGGAAGTCGTCCCGTAGTCGAAGTCACGCAGCATTGCCGTGGGATGAAACCCGTTGGCAGTGTGGTTCACCTGCTGACCGGCCCGAAAGGTCGCACCGCTCGTGCCGCCGTGACGGACTCCGCCGTCTCCGTCAGGTGCGGCGGTACCCGGGTTGGTGTTTCCGGGATGCTCGGTAGGCGATGCGCCCGCAACTCTTCCTGCGTTCATCATGAGTCCGGCTGATCCGGCGAGCGCCCCACCGATCAACAATTGTCGCCGCGACGGTGCGCTCATGGCCACCCGACCGAAGCATCGACATTCCTGGCAGTCAAAAGAGTCACACCTCAAAGTTTGTCATGCCGAACTTTATTTTCATAGCCCCCAAACTATCCGAACGCATTCGACCGAAAACAGGCGGACCGCGGAAATTTTCGACGAGTGGGGCGTCGTGGTTTCGCCACCTCGAACCGCAGAAGTTCGCAGAGATGGACTGCTTCCCTGTCGACAGCGCTCCGGCTCCCTCCTCGCTCGAATCAGGTCACACGGATTGCGGACGCTGAATCTCACGTTCGGACCCGCGCGCGGATTCGAACAGCAGCGACACGGCGACCAGGATGAATCCACAGGTGAGGTAGGTATCGGCAAGATTGAAGGTGGGCCACCAGCCGGTGTGGAAGTAGTCGGTGACCTTCCCGTCGAGGGCTCGGTCGACCACGTTGGAGGCAGCTCCGGCGACAATCAGAGCGAAACCGATCACGGCCACCCCGCGACTTTGCGGGACACTCCGCCAGGCGTATACGGCGATTCCCATGGTGGCGAGGCCGGTAAAGGCGATGATGACGGCACTCGGCAGCTGATTGCCCAGGCTGAAGGCGACACCACTGTTGTAAGCCAGCCTCAAACTGACGACGCCCAGATCCATCTCGTTGGCCCCGGACAGGTGCTTCCGCGCAACGGGCTCAATCGTCAGGGCGACGACGACCGAAACGAGCACCGTCGTAGCGAAGAGAATTCGTTTCTTGCGATGGGGGGATTTGTCGTTCGTGGTCACCTCGTTGGTACTCACCACGGAAGCTCCTGGCAACGCCCGTCACCCGCGGCGGGTTCTACCTGCAGGGTCGCGTGTACGAGATTGAACTGGGTGGCCAATAGATCCTGGGCAGCAGCGAGAACCTTGGTCGGATCGGACTCCTCGTCGATCGTCAAATGCGCCGACGCAACTTCCATGCCCGATGTGAGCGTCCAGATGTGAAGGTCGTGAGCGTCCTTGACTCCGGGGATCCCCTGCAAGGCTTGCGTCACCTCGGTGATGCTCACGCCGGCGGGGGCGTGCTGGAGCAGGATCCGCAGGGCATGGCGGCCGAGATTGTATGCACGCGGTAGGACGAACAAGCCGATCGCAACACCGATCACCGGATCCGCATACCGCCATCCGAAGATCAGTGTGACCAATCCGCTGATCAGGACTCCAACGGACCCGAGCATGTCAGCCATGACCTCGAGATAGGCGCCCCGGACGTTGATGCTTTCCTTCGCCCCGCTGCGAAGCAGCAAGAATGCCGCGATGTTCATCACGAGGCCGACGACAGCGACGATGCTCACCGGGAGTCCAGGGACCTCAGGCGGATCGGAAAGTCGACCGAGAGCTTCGTAGAGAACCCATCCGGCGACACCGAACAGGAGTAGAGCATTGAACAAGGCAGCGAACACCTCCGCCCGGTACATACCGAACGTGCGATCCGGGCGCGATCGCGCTCTTTGCGCAAGCAAGATAGCGGTCAATGCCATGAGGATGCCGAACACATCGGTGAAGACGTGTGCGGAGTCGGAGAGCAGGGCGAGTGATGACGTGGACAACCCCACGATGACTTGCGTGACGAACGTGACCAGACCGAGCCCGACGGCTATCCATAATTTGCGGACATGTTTACCCGATGCACTCGCAGCTTGTTCCGCAACGCCGTGCCCATGGCCGTGACCCATCTCGATATGCCCTTCTCGCCGATGACTGGAGCGTCGTATTCTCATATGCGCATATTTGCCAACGAGAGAGTTTCAGTAAACCCTGGCTGAAGCACCCATGCAACTATCCGTCATAGTATTTTGGTCCGGAGCACCGATCGCGCGGGCGAGATCCACAATGCTGAGAGGTCCACCCGCAAATGATCGAAACCGAACCGTCCGGCGCCGATACCCTCGTCGTCGGACGACCCATACGGAAAGTATTGGGATGGGGTGTCATAGCTGCAATCACTGCGGCGGCATTGGCGCGCGCATCAACTTCCGAGGCGCTGCGATTGCTCGGACTTCCAGATCCGGGGCCCTTGACGATTTACGGACTCCCGGCGGTGATGGCGTTCGGCGAGGTTGCCGCCGTGATGACCGTAGGCAGTCTACTTTTGGCTGCCGTTCTCGTTCCGCCTCAAGCCTCAGGTGTACTCGATGTCGACGGATATCTGGCGCTACGAACCGCAAGCGTCGCCGCCGCTATCTGGGCGGTATGCGCGGCGCTGCTCGTTCCACTCACCCTCTCGGACAGTTCAGGCCAACCTCTCTCCGTCGTGTTCGCCGATCCAGGGCTGTTCGCTCGCGCGATCTCGGACATCGATGTCACAACTGCATGGGCATGGACCGCAGGACTCACACTCGTACTCGCGATTGCGTGTCGTCTGACCCTGCGATATTCGTGGACACCGTTACTTCTCGCATTCGCTTTGTTCAGCCTGCTCCCCAGGGCATTGTCGGGTCACTCCTCCTCGGGCGGATCCCACGACATCGCCACGAACAGTTTGGTTCTGCATATCCTTGCGGCGTCGATCTGGATGGGAGGAATAGCGGCTCTCGTGCTGCATGCCCGCAGAAAGGGGAGCTATCTCGACTTCGCCGCGCGCCGCTTCTCGGCCGTGGCACTCATGGCGTTCGTCGTCATAGCGATCAGCGGTGTGGTCAACGCTGCCGTGCGGGTGCCGCTCACCGCGGTGTGGAGTAGCACCTACGGTGTCTTGATTCTTGCCAAAGTCGCCGCCTTGGTCCTCACCGGACTGGCAGGTTGGCGCCAACGGACAATCGCGATCGCCGAACTGACGAAGGACCCTAGCGACGGTCGCACCTTCATTCGTCTGGCAGGGGTGGAGTCGGTGGTTCTCGCAGTAACCGTCGGTATCGCCGTCGCCCTGGGCCGCACGCCGCCCCCGGCGCCCACGGAACGACAGGATCCGAGCAGAGTCGAGGAGGTACTCGGGTATGCGCTCGATGGCGTACCGACTGCGGGCCGCTTGCTCGTCGACTGGCGATTCGATCTCATTTTCGGAACTCTCGCCGTGGTGTTGGCTGCGTGCTACGTCGTCGGCGTTTTTCGCCTCCGACAGCAGGGCGTGCAGTGGTCGACGTTCCGATCGGTCAGCTGGGCTCTGGGGTGCCTGGTGTTGCTTGTCGCAACATCGTCGGGAGTGGGTAGATATGCACCCGCAGTGATGAGTATGCATATGGCCGCAACGTCCGCCGTGGCGGTCCTTGCTCCACTCTGTCTGGTCCTGGGCGCCCCGTTCACGCTGTTTAGGCTCTCCGTTCGACGATCGTCCGGAGATGCGCCCGGCCTCAGGGAATGGGCGCAGAGCGTGTACAGAGGCTCCTGGTTCCGATTCATGTCCCAGCCCTATGTGATTGCTGTGATTTTCGCCGGAGCCCTGCCTCTCCTTTACCTGGGGGGGATGTACAGCTCTGTCGCCGGCTCGCACGTCCCCCATCTGGTGATCAACGGAACCCTGCTGATCTGCGGTTTCATGTTCTTCTGGGTCATGGTCGGCGTCGATCCCTTGCCGAGGCGGGCGAGCCTCGCGGTCAGGATGGCCCTGCTCCTGGTGGCGTTCTTGGCCTACGGGGGCCTCGCAGCAGCACTGATCACCACTGACACGGTGATTGCTGATCAGTACTTCGCGTCGTTGCAGCGCGGCTGGCTCGACGACCTCTCGCGAGATCAACGGTTCGGTGCCGGACTGATAATCGCGATCGGAGCAATGCCCCTGGCAATCGCGACAGGGTTCCTCACCGCGTGCTGCTCGCCGAGATGCCACCGCGCGGCACATGAGTAGGAGAAGGTGCATTCGCAGGGGACGTTTCGTCGAGATTCTGAACTTTGTCAACGCTCGCCCAAAAACTATGCGAAATAGTAGTACGCTGTCTGGGACCGTCACCATTCTGTGACCTTCCGCGACGCAAGGAATGCGATCTTGGCCCGACACCGCAAGCCCGACACCGACGATCTCGACTGCCCACTTCGGGAAAGTTATCTTTTCGGCACGCCACACAGCGATCGAGACCTGCCAGTCGACACGATGTATATCTCCACCGCATCTGCAGTCGACCGTGAATCCGTCGCTGGAAGCGTTCAGGCGCGACGCGGCGGTGCTCATCGCCGACAGTCCCGCAGTCGTCCTGGTGGACGGGCTTTGGTTCTCTCTGTCGCCACCGGCGCTTTGCTTGCCGCCGGCACATCCGCCTCACCTGCATCGGCAGGGAGCGTCAGTGCTCCCGTCGAGCTCGACCAACAACCGCTGGCACCTCTCGACCAGGCACTGGCATCGGCTCCGGAAATTCTCCAGGTTCCCAAACTGGCCGACCTGGGGAGGCTGGCCGAACAGTTGGCTCGAGGCACCGAACGCGACACCGATCGCGCGTCGAGAGAGGCAACCGATCGCGCGTCGAGAGAGGCAGCTGCACGCCAACCGCTGACGATGGCTCCTGTCAGCGGAACATTGACGTCGAACTACGGGCCGCGTTGGGGGTCGACTCATTACGGGTTGGACATTGCCAATGAGATTGGTACACCTATCGTGTCCGTGACCGACGGTACGGTACTCGAGTCCGGACCTGCGTCGGGTTTCGGACTGTGGGTCCGTATCCTGCAGGATGACGGGACAATCGGGGTCTTCGGACACATCAACGAGACTCTGGTAACCGCGGGTCAAAAGGTGCGTGCCGGAGAATTGATTGCGACGGTAGGAAACAGAGGACAATCAACAGGGCCACATCTGCATTACGAGGTGTGGCAGGCAGACGGCCAGAAGGTCGATCCCATGGCATGGTTGGACGCGCGCGGGGTACAGATTCAGCCTCCGGCCATCAGTGACTGACGCAATCGACGATTTTCGAAGGGGGAAGGAAGATGAAGAGGCTCGGCGGGCTCGAATCCGAAGTGATGGATCTCCTGTGGGATGCAGAAGAGCCGCAGTCTGTGCGGGATCTGGTCGACCGCTTCGAGGGCGGCGCCCCGAAGGCATACACCACGATCTTGACCGTCGTGACGCACCTTCACGAAAAAGGTTGGGTGCAGAGGGAAAAACGAAGCCGCGCGTACATCTATTCGCCATCGCGTAGCCGCGATGAAGCGACCTCACTGGCCATGCGCGAATTACTCGACAACAGCAACGACTCTGTTTCAGCGCTTCTGCACTTCGCGCAAAACGTCTCGGATGACGAATACGAGGCACTGCGGCGAGCGCTGGATCACGGCAAGGTTCGGTAGATGACTCTCGCCGCAGTCCTCTTTCTCGGGGCCGTGCTCATCGGAGCGTTCATGCCCAAGGTGTTGCGGCGTTTCGAATCGACCACTCTGGCTCCTGCAGCGATTCTCGCGGCATGGATCGGCAGTATCGTGGGTCTGGGATTCCTTGCCGTATCGGCAGTAGTGATCCTTCTGTGGCCGAGCCATGCACCAGCGGAAGGGCTCTCCGAGGCCCTCGTGCGATGCTTCACTGCCTTCCAGCACGCGATGGCTCCCTGGATCGGGGAAGCGCTCGCTGTCGGCGGAGTTGCGGTTACCGCGCTCATCGCCGCTCGGAGCTTGTTCTTGGCTCATCGACAACATAAGGGCCGAGCGAAGGTCCGCGACTACCACCGTGATGTCGTATCGATCATCGCCCGCGCAGATCCGGCATCGGATGACGTTCTCTGGCTTGATCATCCGATGCCGATGGCCTACAGCGTCGCTGGACGGCCGGGATTCGTCGTAGCGACCAAAGGTCTCTCCGATTGCTTGACTGCATCCGAGCGTGAAGCGGTGATCGCGCACGAGCGGGCACACTTGCGAGGGCAGCATCACCGGATCATCAATGTGTGCGAAGTCTTCGCGAAGGCGCTGCCGGTGATCCCGCTGTTCAAAGCGGCTCCCGCTGCGGTGCGGCGGCTGGTCGAGCTCGCTGCCGACGATCGAGCTGCACAAGCCACCAGCCCCGATGCCGTCCGGTCGGCATTGCGCGTGGTGGCGACGTCGCCGCTACCTCAGCCGGTGTGGACTCTCGGGCTCGGTGACGACGAGATCGCGGTGCGTTTGGTCAGGCTGCAGGCCGATTCCCGGATTCGCGCCACCAAACTGGTCTGTATCTCTGCTGCGATGCTCCCGATGATCGTTCCCGTCATCGCCGCGTTGACCACCATGGTCGTCTTCTCCGCGTCCGCTCATGCCCTCGTGACCTAAGGCGGCACCGGAGGAACACTCGATCGGTACCTCGAACCCAAAAACTATGCAACGTAGTATTTGGGTTATGCTTCTGTCGCACACTCTATTTGCGTCTCGACAGGAAGCGGGCTGACCATGACCGCAATTGCATCACCCCCCATCGCCGCCCGGCCGTACCCCGCGCGACGGGCGCCGAAGGGATCGGTGCTGCGGAACCTTGTGACGACGACCGATCACAAGACGCTCGGCTTGATGTATTTGGTGACTTCGTTCGCGTTCTTCCTCATCGGCGGGCTCATGGCGCTGATCATGCGCAGCGAACTGGCGATTCCGGGCATGCAATTCCTGTCGAACGAGCAGTACAACCAGTTGTTCACCATGCACGGCACGATCATGCTGCTGCTGTACGCGACGCCGGTGGTGTTCGGATTCGCCAATTTCGTTCTCCCCCTGCAGATCGGTGCGCCGGATGTCGCCTTCCCGCGACTGAACGCGTTCAGCTACTGGCTCTACCTTTTCGGTGCGCTCATCGCTACGGGCGGCTTCGTCACTCCCGGCGGTGCCGCAGATTTCGGCTGGACGGCCTACACACCTCTGAGTTCGGCAGTCAGCTCACCTGGGGTCGGTGCGGATCTGTGGATTGTGGGGCTTCTCGTCTCCGGTCTCGGCACCATTCTCGGCGCGGTCAACATGATCACCACCATTGTCTGCTTACGCGCTCCGGGGATGACGATGTTCCGCATGCCGATCTTCACGTGGAACATCTTCATCACCTCGGTCTTGATTCTGTTGGCCTTCCCGCTGTTGACCGCGGCACTCTTCGCACTGCTTTACGACCGTCGCCTCGGTGGCAACATCTTCGACCCCGCGAATGGCGGAGTCCTGCTGTGGCAGCACCTGTTCTGGTTCTTCGGTCATCCCGAGGTCTACATCATCGCGCTGCCGTTCTTCGGTATCGTCTCGGAGATATTTCCGGTCTTCAGCCGCAAACCGATCTTCGGCTACAGCGGCCTGGTCTACGCGACGCTCGGTATCGCGGCGCTGTCGATCGCAGTGTGGGCGCATCACATGTACGCGACGGGCGCGGTCCTGCTGCCGTACTTCTCGTTCATGACGTTCCTGATCGCCGTGCCGACGGGTGTGAAGATCTTCAACTGGATCGGAACGATGTGGAAGGGGCACTTGACGTTCGAGTCACCGATGCTGTTCTCTCTCGGATTCTTGATCACCTTCCTCTTCGGTGGCCTGTCCGGTGTGCTGCTGGCGAGCCCTCCGCTGGATTTTCAGGTCACGGATACTTACTTCGTTGTCGCCCATTTCCACTATGTGGTTTTCGGTACGGTCGTGTTCGCGACGTACGCCGGTATCTATTTCTGGTTCCCGAAGATGACCGGTCGCATGATGGACGAACGCCTGGGCAAGTGGCACTTCTGGACCACGTTCGTCGGCTTTCACATGACGTTCCTCGTCCAGCACTGGCTCGGTGCCGAAGGTATGCCCCGTCGTTACGCCGACTACCTACCCGCGGATGGATTCACCACCCTCAATACAGTCTCGACCATCGGATCCTTCATTCTCGGAGCCTCCACTCTCCCGTTCATCTGGAACGTCTTCAAGAGCTACAGATTCGGCGAAGTGGTCACCGTCGACGATCCGTGGGGCTACGGAAACTTGCTGGAGTGGGCGACCACTTGCCCGCCGCCGCGGCACAACTTCACGGAGTTGCCGCGCATTCGTAGCGAGCGTCCGGCCTTCGAGTTGCACTACCCGCACATGGTGGCTCGGATGCGGGCAGAAGCACACGTCGGGGTCGGTCATCGGCCGGAGACGACCTCAGAATCGGAGAAGGTACTTACCGGCATGCCCGACGATGACGAGAAGAAGTAGTTCGGCGACGAAGTCCGATGGGAAAGCCAATGTCAACACGAACAATGCCAGTGGTCATCGTCCCGGCAACAGATGCCGCTGCCGCCCTACTGACGGACTGGTTGATCCGAGACGTACTGCCCACCGCTCTCGACGGCGGAGTGGCGAACCATGCCGCTGACCACTTGCGGACCTTGCCGCCGATATCTCGTCGCCACGTCCGACACCCCCGCAAACTTCGGGTCCACACCCGCCGGGTCGGCGAAGCAATCGCGACAATCGAGAACCATCTCCACACCGTCGCGGTTTCCGTCGACGCAGAACGGACCTTCACGCCTTCGATCACGGTCCTTCCCGACCCCGTGCTGAACGCCGCAGCCAGTATCAGTGGTGCCGTGATGGATATCGGGAGTTCCGCGGCGGCATTGGCCAATCGTGCACTCCTTCTGGCTCCGACGACAATCGAGTCGCCGGAAGCGGCGCTCACGACCCAATCGAGGGTAACCGAATCCTATTACGCACTCCTTGCGCGGCTGTGGCACAGCGATTTTCACGCGAGCATCGTCATCCCTCCACCGACCGAACCCTGAGCGCTCCTCGCTTCGGTGTGCTTTTACGAGGGGGGGCACACCGAAGCGAGATTATTCGACACTCATCCTCAGTCGTACGCCTTGGATTCGACGACAATCAGGCGGCACGACAAAGGGGGTGACTACTTCTTCGGAGGGATCGCTCTCTTCGCGGCAAAGGCGGCCCTCTGAATCTGGCTGGTCAGTTTTCCACCGGTTTTGGTTTCGGCCGCAGCGGCGGTTTTGTCGATTGCATTTTCGATCTTGTCCGCGTTCTTCGAGGCGGCCTCCATGCCTTTGTCGACCAGCGCTTTCGCTGCACCCGTGAGTTTCATGTTCGTCTCCTTCTCCTGGCCTCAATTGCCGATGTGCCCGTGGATTGCCGAGCTAAAAACTAAGATCCATAGTAGTTGCGTTGAGCGTGGCTGATCGTGCACCTGCCGAGTTCGGCGGCGGTGGCCCTTTTGCGTCAGACCCTCAGATCAACGTCGACCAATAAGTCCAGAATGCGCTGAGAATCATGCTCGCGACGGACAAGATCCAGATGGTAGGCACGAGAGTGTGATTCTGGGCGCCGACCGTCACGATTCTCGTCACGGGTCGAGAGGAGGCTGAGGCGCTGCGGGTGCAAAGGTGCAAAGAGGCATACCAGAGTGCTGTGATCGTCACCACCCACACGACCATGCAGTACGGGCACAGCGCCTGGATTCTGTACAAGCTTTGGAATATCAGCCAGTGGACCAGTACCGCGCCGGCGAACAATCCGATGACGAGAGACCGCCAATACCATTGAGGAAGTCCGCTTTTCGCGGAAAGCGTTACGATTCCCGTGGTCAGCAAGACGGTGAATGCCACCACGCCGAGGATCGAGTTCGGAAAACCGAAGACCGACGCCTGGGGAGAACTCATCACCGATCCGCAGCTGAGGACGGGGTTGATGCTGCAGGACGGACGATACGAGGGATCGGAGAGAAGTCGAAACTTCTCGATCGTCAGTATCAGAGACGCGATCAATCCGAGCACGCCAGCACCTGAGAGGATCCAACCGATCGCGTAGGAAGAACACGCTGCAGGGAAGGAACCAGCAGTGCGAGCCCCCCTGGTATCGGTCCGGGTGCCACCCGTTGACGTCATCGGGCCAGCGCTGCGTCGATGCGCCCGGTGAGCTCCTCGTATGTGGGCATGGCTGGCAACTGGACGCCGTCGAGGAAAAGTGTCGGCGTGCCCTGCACCCCCAAGTCGATCCCTTCGTTGAAGTCTCGTTCAACCCGCTCGGCAACAGTGGGATCCTTCAGATCCGCTTCGAAGGTAGCCATGTCGAGCCCCAGATCCTGTGCGAACGTACGAAAGAGGGGATCTTGAGATTCGGACGATTCACCCCACTCGGTCTGTGTGTCGTACATGCGCTGATACATCTCGACGAACTTCCCTTGCCGAGAAGCTGCCTCGACCACTCGCGCTGCGAGTCCGCTGTTCGTGTGGCTGGGGATAGGGAAGTACCGCACGCCAAAGGTAATGCGGTCCGCGTACTCGGTACGTATCCGTTCCATCGTGGGATACATAGCCAGGCATGCCTCGCACTCGAAGTCGAGGAATTCGACCAGAACGACATCGTTGTCGGGGGCAGTGGAAAGCAGATGGGTGTCGGCTCGGAGCACCGTCGCGTCCGAAGCGCCGGCGCTGGTGGTCCCTGTCCCGCTGCGGTTACCGAGCAACAGTGCACCGAGGACGACAGCGAAGACAGCTACCAGGGCTATCGAAAATTTCGCGTTGGTGGTCAACTTCATGGATCCGCCTACCGGGTCGATGTTCGTTCGTGCGCGCAGCCTTCCGGCGACCACACACCCTGACTACTATGCAACATAGTAGTCGGAGGTAGTCTCTCAGCGAGATGCCGGTGTGCATCGATCGCCGGACTCCGCACCGTGATGGTGTGAGCCGAGTAGGAGGAACAGATTTTGAGGCGTGCAATGGTTGTGCTGCTGGTGGCTGCAGGGTGTGCGCTCATCGGCGCAGGCACCGCGCAAGCCCACAGTGCGCTGGTCGGATCGACTCCATCCGCGGATGCAGCTCTCGATGCTGCACCTGTTTCCGTGGAATTGGTGTTCAACCAAGAGATTCAGACGAGTTTTGCGAACGTGACCGTCAGTACGGCCGACGGAACGCAGGTCGGGGCCGGGGATCCGTCAGTGCAGGGAGAGCGCGTCTCTCTCTCCACGACCCCGCAGATGCCTTCGGGCACCTACACCGTGGGGTATCGCGTGATTTCCGAGGACGGCCATCCGATCACAGGGTCCTATACCTTCACGTTGAACGTGGCACCGAACGCGGCGGCACCGTCTCCTGCAGGTGCTCTTCCCTCTGTCACAGTCGCCCCGTCGGCAGCCACCGGTGAAACCGGCGCCGCCGACGGATCCCCACTGCTGCTGCCGATTCTCGGTGGCGCCGTGGCGTTGCTGTTCGTGGTCGGAATGGTGATCGTCCTGCGCGGAGAGAAGCGCTCGAAGCGCTGAACCTGCAGCACAGTCGAGCGAGGACGGAAAGGCCAGGTCAGGTGATGGACTGGATACGACTTCCCGAGGCCGCACCCTCGTTCGGTGAGATGGTCGGCTGGGCTCCGCAGCCATTGCCGATGCTGCCGGTCATCGGAATCTTGATGGCGGCGTGGTACTGCTGGGGCGTCCATCGGGTGAAAGCGTCCGGAAGAGCATGGCCGTGGACGAGGACGGCCAGTTTCGTCTTCGGCTGCGTGCTACTGATTCTCGTCACGGGCCTGGCGGTCGAGGGGTACGGATACGAACTTTTCAGTATCTGGATGTTCCAGCATCTGACCCTCTCCATGGCCATTCCGCCACTTCTGGTTCTGGGCAGTCCTGGACTTCTTTTGCTGCGCTCCACGCCTCATTCAGGTTGGGGAATTCCGATTCTCACAGTTTCCCTGACGGCGCTTCGAAGCCGGACCGCGAAGATCCTGCTGCACCCCGGCGTCACAATTCCACTGTTCCTGTTCAGCTACTACGGCATTTACCTCTCGCCGGTCTTCGACCTGGTAGCGCGGTCCTGGATCGGTCACACAGGTCTCGAGCTCTTCTTCCTGGCCACCGGAGTACTGTTCATCGTCCCGGTGCTCTCCTCGGGGCCGTTGCCCGTCAAACAAAGCAACCTGGGTCGATGTTTCGACCTGTTCGTCGAAATGCCTCTCCACGTTTTCATCGGCGTGATCCTGATGATGGCAACTTCGCCACTCCTGAGTACCTTCACCAATCCGCCAGCCTCCTGGAATGTGGACCTGATGGCGGATCAACAAATGGCCGGCGCACTGGCTTGGTCCTACGGAGAACCGATCGCCTTGATCATCATGGTGGTTTTCGCGATGCGGTGGAAACGCGACGAATCCTTCACCAACGCCGCAGTCGACAAGAAGGTCGCACGCGAAGGCGATGTCGACCTCGATGCCTACAACGAGTTCCTGAGAACTCTTCCGCGCCGGTAAAGGTTTTCGACACGCCACGGTTCCGAGTGGTCCGCGGACGCCTATGGGGTTCAGTTCATCGGGATTGGTTGAGCATCCCTGTCCGCGAGGAGATTTTGCAGAGCTGTCGATTCCGCCTGCTGCGTGACAGCGATTTGTCGCGCGAGATTCGTCACGGCCGGGAGAGCGGCATTGTCGGCGGCGTACTGGGCCATGGGGATACCGCCCTGATGGTGGCGCAACAACAACTGTAGGTAGCGAATCTCGAAGGCAGGGCCGGTTAACGCACGTAGTTCGGCGAGCTCGGCAGAAGTTGCCATACCTGGCATCGATACAGCAGTCGCTTCGGCATCACTTTGCGCGGTGCTCATCCCTGGCATCGAATGATCCATCGATACCGAAGGCATCGGCATCCACTCCATGTACCCACCTGAACTACGGGCGGGGCGGTCCCACAGCGTCAGCCACCCCTGCATCATTCCTATCTGGCTTTGCTGAGTGGTGACGACGTCGAAGGCGAGAGTTCGAATGGCCGGGTCGGTGGCGTTGACCAGGGCAAGAGAGGACATCTCGACTGCTTGCCCGTGATGAACGGACATGTCCTGCGCGAAGCCGATATCCACGGACTCGGCGGATGACGTCCCGGATGAGGTGTCGGCGATCTTCCCTTGTACCCACAGTCCAATGACGATGCCGAGCAGCAAGGCGATGACGATACCGACGACCAACACCGCAGGCGGCGTGTGTCGGCGATCTGCGGGAGAGGCAGCCACTGGCTGGCGTTCGATCTGGTCCGTATCGCGTTGTTCAGCCATTGCCGCGATCTCCGGCTGTGGGCATCGGGGCGGGCGAAGCGGGGGCGACGCCGGCGGCTGGCGGATCCGCCGCGGGGATGGCGTCGGGACCCGGAGGGGATGGATCGAACGGGAAGGGTTCCTTCGGGTCGAATCCGCCCGGAACCGTCGCACAACTGGCACCGGGTTCCGGATGGGTGTTCGGATTCTGTCGGAGTGCGGTGATGAATTGCGCGATACGGGGGTCGTCGGCGCTCTCGACCTTGAGTTGGTGCCCCCATGACTGAAGAGAGATGGGTGCGCCGATGCCGGGGAAGGGGGACATCAGCGAATACGGTTCCCCGTCGACCCGGGAGGCGAGAGTGTCGATGTCGGACGAGTTCAACGCTTCGGGGTCGTACGACACCCAGATCGCGCCGTGTTCGAGGGAGTGCACCACGTTCTCGGTGCGTATCGGCTCCGGATAGACGACTCCGGTACACGTTGCCCAGTACTGATCGTGAGCACCTCCCGATGGCGGATTTTGATCGTATGCAACGCGCTGCGGCGCTTGAATATGACTGCCGGCTGCGTATTCGATCTCGCTCACGCCGTCGATCGACGTCGACGGGTCGGGATTGTCGGCACTCGGAGCGTACTTTTGGGCCTCGTTCTTATCGATTGCGCGAGGCACCACGTTGTACGCGATGACCGAGACCAAACCGACGATGACCAGGACTGCCAGCGATATCGCCCACGGAAATCCTCGGCCACCAGGCACCACGCCGCCTCGCGGCCGTGTGGGGGACTTTTTGCGGCTCTGGGTCATTGGTGAACTCGTTTCGCTTGTGCACTGGCACCGACACTGAATTACTATCATGCATAGTAATTCATGTTCTCGTTCTTTCACCCCGCCGAACCCGGTACATGCCTCTGAAGAGTGCCGAAGTGGCGAGAGAAAGCACGATCGCAGACAACGCGAGTTCCGGAATCGAACCCACACGTGTTGCCAACGTGAGATCGGAGCGAACGGCGATCTCGTCGGTCAATGCTTGTGCTGTGAAGATCTCGCTCTGTTGACGCACCACACCCGTTGGCGTGATGATTGCGCTGACACCGCTGGTTGCTGCGATCAGCACACTGCGGCCGTGTTCGACCGCCCGCACCCGCGACATGGCCAGCTGCTGAAAGGTCATCTCGGTCCGGCCGAAGGTCGCGTTGTTGGTGGGAACCGCGATGACGGTGGCTCCTGCCTTGACGGACTCGGTCACCAGATCGTCGAAGGCCACCTCGTAGCAGGTGGCAACAGCTATGTGGACGCCGTTGAGGTCGACGACGCCGTTCCCGTTCCCGGCAATGAAATTGCCTGCTGCATCGGCATACGACGACACTGCACGAACGATCGATCGGAGCGGCAGGTACTCCCCGAAGGGCACAAGCTGCCGTTTGACGTGTTGCTGCCCAGGGCCGTCCGTCGGATCCCAGACCATGGCACTGTTGATCGATGTTCCTGGCTCGCCCTGCAGGACCGTACCGACCAGGATCGGGGCGCCGATAGAACGGGCTGCTCGGTCCAGTCGATCCGCCGCATCCCGATTCGTCAAAGGATCTATATCCGAAGCGTTTTCGGGCCAGATGACAAGTCGTGGCCGGGCTGCTCGGCCCGCTGTGACCTCAGCTGCGAGTTGTTCGGTGCGGGCAACATGATTGTCGAGCACCGCTCGGCGTTGGGCGTTGAAATCCAGGCCCAGGCGCGGCACATTACCTTGAACGACGGTCGCCGTGACGACTTCGTCCGGGGTTACTTCAGGAGAACTCACCACGAAGGCACTCACGAACACGAGGACGATGGCCGTTCCACCCTTCATCAATGCCTGCCATCGAACACGGGAGGTTCCGGCCAGGGACCAGGCAAGGAGAGTTCCGGTCAGCGCGGTCACAAAGGACAACCCTGGTGCCCCGGCTATCGCCGTCAACGGTAGCAACGGACTGTCTGCTTGCCCGAAAGCTAAACGCCCCCAAGGGAAACCGCCGAACGGAACTCGACTACGAAGCGCTTCTGTGGTTACCCATGCGCCCGCAATCCACACCGGGTAGAGCGGAGCGCGACCGACCGCCACTGCCAGGACGCCGAACACTCCGAATGCGACCGCTTCTATCGACGCTAACGCCAACCACGGGATCGGACCCACGTACGCCCCGACCCACGGAAGCAAGGGCATGAAGAAGCCCAGCCCCGCCGCATAGCCGAATCCGAAACCTGCCCGGAGACTTCGCCCCCGGAGAACAACCGTCAGCAGGGCGATGGCGACAGGTGCGAGAAACCACAGCGTGCGCGGCGGGAAGCTGAGAAACAGCAGCCATCCAGCGCCCACCGAAAACGCGAAACGCAGAGCAATTCCGCCGCTGCGCCGCGCGGGCCGGACATCTTTGGGGCCTGAATCAGTGTGACCGTCGCTGACAAGTGCACATTCGAGGGAAGGGACCTTCACATGCTCACTCTCATCGGCGGAGAACTTCGCTGATCTGCCACCAACTTCTCGCGAAGGTCGTCGAATTCGCCGCCCCACCCGGCATGATCGGTCCTCGCCAATCCGCCGAGTTCGAGATCAACCTGCTCTGGTCCCGCCCCCGGGCGTAGACGGACCCACATCCGTCGCCTCCTGATCACGAGCGAGATCAGAAGTCCGAGCATCATCGTGACCGCAAAAACGAGAACCCACTGTTGCACAGGGTCGTACGACACCTGCAAATTGGCGAATTCCTTTGCGCCGTCGAACCGAACCTGTGTTCCATCGGTGAGAGTCCGCGTCTCTCCAGGGCGGAGGTTCACACGATCTTGTTTGACCAGCCTTCCTTGGTTGATCATTTCCTTGTTCAACGAGAAGATCGATTGCGGGATGCCGGTGTCCAGACCCGTATCGCCCTTGTAGATGTCGATCGCGACCGCAGGGTCACGCGCATCGGGAAACGACGAAGTCAGAAGCGTCCCGCTGAAGGAAGCGGTCGGCGCGAAGAGTCCCTCGATGGCGATCTGATTCTTCCGGCGCTCGTCCGGATTCGGAAACGATCCACCTGGCGGATCGAACCGCAACGCCCCACTGCTCAGGAACGTGACCGCATCGTCCGGTTGAAACTGCATCGTCTCGGTACGGGACTGTCCGTCGGGAAAAGTGACGGTGAACTGCGGCGCGTACCCATGGCCGGTCAGATAAACACGGGCACCGTCGGTACGCAGCGGTTCGTTGACCCGAAGACGATAGTCTTTCCAGGTATTGGTCGCGATATCCTGCCCGCTCTGATACGAAATGTTGGAGGTGAACATTTCGGCCTGACCAGTATCGAGATAATCTGCGGAAAAGTCGTTGACCTTGATGCAAAAGGGCGCGAGACCCGTGCCGTCAGTAGCACTTCCCGCGCGGAACGAGTCGTACACGGCAGGTGACGTATTACAGAAACCGGGGCCGCCGTCGGCAATGACGATCACCGAACCCTCGTACCCCACCAACTTGCCGATCGCGACGGTGACGAGCAACCCGATCAGCGAGAAGTGGAACACCAGATTCCCGGCCTCACGCAGATACCCCTTTTCCGCGGAAACCGATACCTCGGAATCCTTTTCGGACCTGACGGCTACCCGCCAGCCCTTGAGCGACTGCCGCACTCTGGTGAGGGCCTCGTCATGCGAGATGTCAACTACGCCGTGGAAATGGTGCGGCAACCTGGACAGATTCCGAGGTGCTCGTACAGGTTGGCTCCGAAGCGCGCCGAGATGCGCCTGCAGGCGTGGAACAAGACAGCCGATGAGAGAGAGAAACAGCAGGACGTAGATCGCAGTGAACCAGAAGCTGGAAAAGACGTCGAACAACTCCAGCTTGTCGAATAGCGGGCCGAGGGTTGGCTGCGCCGCGATGTACTGGGAAACTTTCTGTACGTTGAGATTTCGCTGAGGCAACATAGCACCGGGAAGTGCTGCGAGTGCCAAGAGGAACAGGAGCACGAGCGCGGTGCTCATCGACGTCAACCGGCGCCAATTGTGGCGCAGTAGTCGAACGCTTTCTCGGATAATCAGTCTCGGTAGGCGGCGGATGCGACCTCCCGCGGTGGCGTTATCTGTCATATCGGCAGCACGACCGAACTGACGAATTCGTTGCGTAACCAGCCGACGAACATGCCCCACACGCCGGTGACCAGTGCGAGCCCGACAGCGACGAGCATTATTCCGCCGACGATCTGAATCGTCCGTGAATGGCGTTTGAGCCACCCGACGCCGCGGAGAGCTTTCGCCGACCCGAACGCAAGCACGATGAACGGCAGTCCCAATCCCAGACAGTAGGCGACAATCAGTATCACGCCCCGCGCTGCTGTCGTGCCTTCAGTTCCGGCCGCCACCGGAATAACTCCGGCGAGGGTGGGGCCGAGACATGGTGTCCAACCCAACGCGAACACGCCCCCCAACAAGGGCGCGCCGGCAAGGGAGGAGATACGCCGCGGGGCGAACCGTGTGTCTTTCTGCAAGGCAGGAATCAAGCCGATGAAGGTCAACCCCATCACGATGGTGATCACACCACCCACCCGTTGGAGCAGGTCTTCGTTGATGCGCAGGGTTCCGATCACCCCGAACACCGACGCGGTGGCGAGAACGAACACCACGGTGAATCCGGCAACGAACATCGTTGCCGCGCCGGTAACCCGCCATCTGCCTGCAGGTTCCGAGGTCTCGTCGCCACGGGTCACCGCTGGAGAATCAGCTCCGGAAATGCCGGCCAGATACGACAGATATCCGGGAACGAGCGGCACCACACACGGCGATGCGAACGACACCAGACCGGCCAGAATGCACGCTGCTACGGCGAGCAGTAACGGGCCGCTCGCGGCGGCGGTCTGGAAGCTGGAGCCGACACCTTGGGCGAGTTCGTTCACCGCTCGGCCGCCACGCGCTCGATGACCGGTTGCAGATCCTCGGTGAGAAGTGCGCGAAGAAACACAGCGGCGACGCGCTGTCTGCGATCCAACACCAAGGTGGAGGGAATCACGCTTGTCGGATAGTTTCCGCCGAGCGCTGTCAAAGTTCTCATCGACGGGTCGTAGATCGAGGGGTAGCTGACGTTGTTGTCGACGACGAAGTCCTGGGCCTTGTCTCGTTGAGGATCTCGAACGTTGATCCCGAGAAACTGAACACCGAGACTTTCGGTTGCTTCGTACGCGCGCTCGAGATCGTCGGCCTCGGACCGGCACGGGGCGCACCATTGCCCCCACAGATTGATCACGACGACCTGACCGGCGTAATCAGTGAGTGAAATATCGCTACCGTCGGCCATGAGGTCAGGTCCGGCCAATACACCGATCATGTTTCGCGATTCGGGCGGGTCGTACAAAATATCGGTTTGTCCTCCCGGTGACACGAAATCGAAATTCGCACCCGAAGCGACTGCATCGGTGCCGGTTGCACATCCACTCGCGGCGACGACGATCGCAGTGAGAATAGCGACCAGTGGGAGGATGCGGGTCGGTTTTCCGAGTACGCGTTGTCTCGATTTGCGAGGGAGTGCGGGGGCATTCATTTCATCAACTCACTTACAGCGGAGCGTATTTGGTCAGTGTTTTCGAAAACCATGGGGGTTGTAATCTGTTCGACGGACCCGTCTTGTTGGACGAGAAAGCTCAGCGGCAGAACTGGCGGCGCCGATAGCGCAATTCCGATGTCGTCGACCGCAGCGAACGAGGGATAGTGCACGCCTGCAGCGGTGAGAAGCGCTAGTGCTGTGGACATGTCGTCCTGGACGTTGATCCCGACTACTCGGATGGAGCCCGGAGTACCTGCATAGTCATTCAGGACCGGGATTTCCGATCGGCACGGCCCGCACCACGAGGCCCAGAGGTTGATCAGGGTCGGCTCCCCGGACAGCGCTGCACCGAGGTCGACCACAGTATTCTCGCCAAGACACGTCGCTTTGATTCCCAGGAGTTCTCCTCCAGCGGGCGGTACTGCCGGGGCCACATGACAGGGAACCGCTGCTGCCGCGGACTTCGAGGAAAACCCCGAGTCGACGCGATCTTCATCTGCCTGGGCGGCCGGAGGCACTTGAGGCCGGGTCGAGGAATGGGTCTCGGTTGACGTTGATCGAGGCCAGATCGCCACGACGAGAAGACCGATCACAACCAGGAAGAGCAGGAACCACCGAGACTGTGCCTGCATGCACTTCCTCCAAGCGTGGTGCGGTGAACCGGGACAACACTGAACTACTATTGTGCATAGTAGACATATGGTTCGTTCTGTCGCCCCCGCCAACCAGAGGCGGGATCCGAACCCGAGAATCGAGCATCGTGAAACGCCAGTCCGCTCCGAAGGGCCGTATCAATCCACCAGTCAGCCCAGAAATTGCGGCACTGGGTGCCCATCAAGCACCGCAGACGCGCGTGGCGCGGATCAACCGTGTAGCACGGTCAAAGCTCGTGCGTCTGGTGATGTACTACACCGCGGTTCGACTCGCCCTGATCGCCGGCCTCGCAGTGATCATCATGGGAATCAACGCCATACTCGAACTCGAAATCCCCGGTGTGTTAGCACTGTTCGGGGCGGTGCTGCTCGGATTCGCCATCTCTGCGATCGCGTTCCGGTCATTGCGCCGCCGGATCAATGAAGAAGTGATGGTCGTAGATGAAAAACGGCGTGCAATGCGCACCCGGTGAAGGGTTCCCTCCGGTTAGGTGCGCGTGAAAGCTCCAGTAACGAAAATGCCCAGCATCGGTGCCACAACCTGTCTTTTTTGGACGTATGACCGCTCAAAGCTGCCTTCCTGGGTGATGCCGAGGGCGCGCGATCATGCATTGATTGGCATTGGGATGAAGATGTCAGGTGACGGGATCAGGTGCGGAGTCGGCGGTATCCGTGGTGGTCTCGAGTTTCGGAATCGGTACAAGCTGCGGGATCAGGCGGACGAGACTCGAGCAGGCGCAGTACGGAGGACCGTTGAGTCAGCTCGCCCTTGTGAGGAACCCCGGGGCTGCTGCTGGAGACGACCCTGTTGGGACCACCGGTGGGTGGCCGATACTTTCACTCATCGCCCTCTACATCAGCTGTGGGCGCAGCCATACCGAACGCACCCCTCAGTGCAGCAACGGTAGGAGCGCCACCGACCTCGCCCGTGGAATCTCGATAGAGCCTGCATGACACGTTGGGGACCTGGTCCGGTTCGGCAAACGGATCGCGGCCGTCGACGAGCAACGTCGGCGATCCGGTCATGCCCGCAAGCCTTGCGGATCGAGGATCGTCGACGATTACGTGGCGCAGTTCCCAATCGATGGACTCCTCCGCGAGAACGTGCTCGATCCGTTGTTCGAGGAGCTGCACGTTCGGGCAGTCCGGGACTTGCAAAATTTCAAGGTGCATCATGGTGTTCCTCCGTCGGCGTGTGGTTTCGAGTATGCGGCAGTGCAGGACAGCTCGCGGTAAACGAAACCCAGGACTGGTAGGTCTGCATTTTCTCGGCAAGATCGTCAGGTATCGGCATCGGTGTCATAAGACCGGCACGAGTTCGTTCGGTGTTGCCCTCCGGATAGCGGCCCAGTGCGGATCCCGGGGCGGCGACGACGATGATGCGAAGAACCTGCCCGACGGCTTCGCGGCAGTCACGCTGATGTAAGGCCAGGGGAGCATGGCGAGGTGGTTTGTGTGGCCATGGACAGGGCTGGGAGAGGACATGTGTGCGTTCGAGGTGATGCCAACGCTGGGTGTCATCGCTGGTGCGGCCGGCTGCGGTCCTCTTTGCGGGCCGAAACGCGACGGCGCTGTGTCGGTCGTGCAAGCGATGCGCTTCGTGTAGACACTGCGCAATTGTGCGAGCATTCGGTTCATCGGATGCAGAGCCGGCGGCAGGTGCTGCAGGTCTTCGCCCATCAGAGCAACATCGGCGGTCTCGATGGCCACGTCGGAACCCATCGCGCCCATGGCAATGCCCAAGTCGGCGGTGGCCAGGGCGGGGGCGTCGTTGACACCGTCCCCGACCATTGCCGTCGGGCGGTTCGCACGCAAGGTTTCCACGATCCGTGCCTTGTCCTCCGGGCGCAGGTCGGCGTGCACGTCGTCGATCCCGACGTCGGCGGCCAGCGCCTGGGCGGTGCGTTCGTTGTCGCCGGTGAGCATCGCGACGGTGTACCCGCCGCGTCGTAGCCCGGCGATCACCTCATGTGCTTCCGGTCGGAGCTCGTCTCGTACGGCGACTGCCCCGATGACGGTTCCGGCGCGCTCGATCCACGCCACGAGTTCCCGAGACCTCTCACCGATGGCGTGGCCGCCGCACCCGGACTGAGTCGTCTCGACGGATGCGCCGACGTGTGCGTCGGCTACCCAGAAAGCGGTACCTCGCCTGGGCACTCGACGACCCGGACGGCCCACCCCCTCGGGTGGGCGCCCGAGAGGAGCGAACGGCCTACCCGAGCGTATACCCCCAGGGGTACTTGCATACCCCCCTGGGTATATGCAACAGTGGGTAGACGCTCGTCAGAAAGGACTGTCTATGTGTTACCCCGTCCCGTGCCCGATATGCGACAAGATCGCGTGGGCAGGTTGCGATCGACATGTCGACGACGTCACGAAGGATGTTTCACGGCCTCGGCAGTGCACCTGCTCTGCTGAGACCGTTGGTCCTATCGATCGGCGCCAGCGCCTCGCGATCGCTGTTTCGCCGCCAATCCCGGTCGCGAGTGCAAGGGCCTAACCTTCCAATTGGGTCAGGTTTACCGAGGTCTAGCTCGCTCATTTGAATACCCCAGCCCGTATTTTAGGAGAAGTTATGTCTGTGCCCGACACCGTGACGGCCACCGGTCGTGACGATCGTGATCGCGTATCTACACCCGGCATACTCGGACGCCTGGGAAGCGCGATGGTCGCACGCCGCCGATGGGTGTTCGGTGTCTGGCTGATCGCGCTTGTCGCGCTCGGATCTGCAGCGCCGTCGGTTTTTTCGTCACTGGCGGGTGCTGGGTGGCAAGCCAACGGATCCGAATCGGTCCAGGTCCGTGAACTCGCGCAACAGCATTTCGGCGGGAACTCCTCGGCCGCGGTTCAGGTGGTGGTCCATTCGGACACCGCGTCGATCGACGATCCCACCGTGCAGCAGAGACTCATCGACGTCACAGCTGTGTTCGACGGTGACACCCGGTTCGGTGCCGTCATCGCCCCACAGCCTGGTATGACCATCAGCCCCGACGGCCACACCGGCATCCTCATCGCCGGCGCCAACGCAAACGCGGACGACATGGTCAAAGCCGTCGACGATGTCAAAGACGAGCTGACCGCACTCTCCGGCGACGGTATCGAGGTCTATCCCACCGGATCCTCCGCGTTGTGGTCCGACTTCAACAAAGCCAACCACGATGCGATGATTCAGGCTGAACTATTCTCTTGGCCAGTCACTTTGGCGATCATGGTGCTCGCATTCGGCTCCCTCGTCGCTGCCGGGCTGCCGCTGTTGCTCACAGTGGCCGGACTCGTCGCCTCCGCCGGCGGTTTGGTGCTGCTCAACGAGGTCACACCGATCTCGGTATGGGCGATGAATTTCGCGATGATGTTCGCCCTCGCTCTCGGCATCGACTACGCCTTGTTCATCGTCGCCCGCTTCCGCGACGCCCTCCGTACGGCCGATCCACGAGCAGCCGTTGCCGAAACCATGGACACCGCAGGCAAAGCGGTGCTCCTGTCCGGACTTACCGTCCTGGTCAGCCTCTCGGCAGTGCTGCTCGTTCCCGCACCGGCCGTGCGCACCATGGCCGTAGGCATCATGCTGGCCGTCACGTTCGTTCTGATCGCCACCATGACACTTCTTCCGGCCACGCTGGGCGCACTCGGCCCCAAGGTCAACGCAGCATCCCTGCCTTACGCGAAACGCCAACAGCACCGATCCCCGAAGTTCGCTGCGTGGGGCGAATTGCTTCACAAGTACCCATGGCCGTTCGCGCTGGTCTCCGTCGGCATCCTCGTCGCCCTGGCCTTACCTGTCCTGGGACTGAAGGTGGCAATGCCGTCCATCGCTGTCGTTCCCGACGATGCGCCCGTTCGGCAAGGTTACGAGTTGGTTCAGGCCCAGTTCGGTGACGGGGCACCCGGCGCGCTGCAGATAGTTGTCCCGTCTTCCGATGCGGCTGCTACCGCCGCGGCAGCGAGCAGCGTCGACGGGATCTCGATGGTCACCCCGCCCACACCATCAACAGACGATTCGAACTACACACTGCTGCAAGCGTTTCCTGCCGTGGACCCTTCCGCAGAGGCCATGGGCACGATCCTCGGTGACCTACGCGCACAACTACCGGAGTCCGCGCTCGTCGGCGGCGCGCCAGCGGAGAACCTCGACCTGCAGCAAGCCCTGAACGACTACCTACCGTTGGTTATCGGGATCATCCTCGCCCTCGGCTTCATCCTGCTGCTCGTCGCTCTGCAGGTACCACTGATCGCGATCCTCGGCACCGCCGTCAGTTTGCTGTCGACCGCCGCAGCGTTCGGGGTTGCGAAGCTGATCTTCCAAGACGGACACGGATCGTCGCTGCTCGGCTTCACCCCTCAAGGTTTCCTCGACGGCTGGGGGCCGGTGTTCTTCTTCGCGATGATCTTTGCCATCGCCATGGACTACACCGTGTTCCTGCTCGCCACCGCGAAAGAACACTACGAGAAGACCGGGGACCCGAAGGCTGCTCAGGTCGACGGCCTCGCGCACTCCGGACGCGTCATCTTCGCCGCTGCGGCGGTCATGGTCGCCGTGTTCTTCACCTTCGCGCTCTCCGATCCGCTCCCACCCAAGGAAATGGGCATCATCCTCGGCGTCGCGGTGTTGCTCGACGCCTTCCTGATCAGGCTGATCCTGCTCCCGGTCCTGCTCCGGCTGAGCGGTCACGCTGCATGGTGGGCACCGGGCTGGCTGCGCAGAATGTTGCCGTCGATCCGCTTCTCGCACTGACCATTACAACACCTCACGGAGGAATCATGACCGATCCGAACATCACGCATTCGAGCACGTCTGCCGGGTGGCCGATCGAACGTATCGTCCCCGCACTGGCCGCCGGCGTCACCGCGACGGGCCTGACCCTCGGCGAACTCCACGCACCACGGTGGAGGCTGCTCAGCGCCTTCGCCGCCGCGAACCTCGCCCTCTACGCCGCGGTCGGCTGGTGCCCGGCAAGTGCGCTTCTCACCAGAGCGGGCGTACCAAGTCTTCGCCACCCCCGAAGCGGATAGGCACACAATTGCCGCAGTTCGACGAACGGAAGGAATTCTCCACCATGACCATCGCACTCTCGACCACCTTGACCGACACCGACTTCGAGACGGCGGTCACCGCCACCAAAGCAGCACTGTCCGAGCAAGGCTTCGGTGTGCTGACCGAAATTGACATGCAGGCCACCCTGAAAGCCAAACTTGGCACAGACATGGAGAAGTATCTGATCCTAGGCGCGTGCAATCCCACGCTTGCACACCGCGCCGTAGGAATCGTGCGTGAGATCGGCCTGCTACTGCCCTGCAACGTCGTCGTCCGTGCCGACACCACCGCCGGATCGGTCATCGTCGAGGCGATGAACCCGGACCTCATGGTCCAAGTGACGGGCGAACCAGCACTGTCAGATGTCGCGGCCGAGGCCACCACCAAACTCCAAGCCGCCCTGGACACGCTCGGCAGTCGGGATGCAGTGCGCAGTTGATGACGTTGACCCTGGCGCTGGCGCTCGGCCTCACCGTCGGAATCCTGCTCGGTCTCCTCGGAGGCGGTGGATCGATCCTCGCTGTCCCGATCCTCGTGTACGCTCTCGGGTTCCCCCTGCCGGAGGCGATACCGACTTCGCTGTTGGTGATCGGTGTCGCCTCCGCGGTCGGGGTCATCTCCAAGGTGCGGGCGCGGCTCATCGAATGGCGACTCGCGGCAATCTTCGCCGCCACCGGAGTCCTCGGCACCCTGGCCGGCACTGCCCTTGGCAAGCATCTACCTGAAACTGCCGTGATGATCGGCTTTGCGATCGTCATGATCCTCGCGGGGGCACGCATGCTGCGCAGCCCCGACAATCCCGGAACCGCCTGCAGGACGAGCAATTCCGGGATCAACTGGCGCCGATGCGCACCTCGGTCCATACCGACCGGATTCGGCGTCGGTGTCCTTACCGGACTGTTCGGCGTCGGCGGGGGCTTCTTGATCATCCCCGCATTGGTTCTGCTGCTGGGAATCGAGATGAGTGTCGCCGTCGGAACCTCTTTGGTGGTCATCGTCGCCAACTCCGCCGCCGGACTCATCGCTCAGGCCGACGGCCTAGGTGGAAACTGGCCCTTGACGGCAGCGTTCGCAGGTTCAGCCATTGCGGGTTCGTTGGTGGCCGGACGATTCGGTACACGCATCGCCACGGACTCACTTCGGCAGTGGTTCGCCTACCTGGTGTTTGTCGTGGCAGGTTACGTCCTCATCGACACTCTCGTTCTCGGATGATCTACCGTGCACCCCGTTGGATGCCCCCGGGGGTAATCTGGCAATTTCTGGCATCATCATGCATCTGAAGGAGACCCCATGATCGGCGACGAAGACAGCATCGCATTGGTCCTCAACCGCCTCCGCCGCGCACACGGCCAACTCTCGGGAGTGATCGGCATGATCGAGAACGGACGCGATTGCAAAGACGTTGTCACCCAGCTCGCCGCTGTTTCCAGGGCCCTCGACAAAGCTGGCTTCAAGATCGTCGCTACCGGTCTCCGAGAGTGCATGACAGGCGAAGCGGCAGACAACAAAGAACCCATGACCGAAGCAGAACTGGAAAAGCTCTTCCTGGCGCTGGCCTGAACGCCCGCTTCACATCAGGAACGAGGCCGACCGACAACATGTAGGAGCTCCCCATGAGCACGACCGACCCGGACATCGCCATCATTGAAACTTCCAGCCTCGGCGACCGCAGCTATCTGATCAGCCACGACGGTATCGCCGTGGTGATCGATCCACAACGCGACATCGACCGCGTCCGGGCGCTGGCAGCAGAAAAGAACGCTGTCATCACCCACGTGCTGGAAACTCACATCCACAACGACTACGTCACTGGCGGCCTGGAACTTGCGCGCGCCACGGGTGCCGAATACGTCGTCCCGGACGGCGATCCGGTCGAATACGAGCGCCGAGCAGTCGTCGACGGCGATGTCGTCGACGCGGGATCGACGACGTTCGAGGTCATGCACACCCCAGGGCATACTCATCACCACGTCAGTTACGTTCTGCACCGGCGCGGCGAGCCGATCGCAATCTTCACCGGCGGCTCCATGCTCTACGGGTCCACCGGGCGCACTGACCTGCTCGGCTCCGAGCACACTGATGAACTGACCCACGCGCAGTACCATTCGGTCCGCCGTATCGCGGCCGAACTGGCCGCTGAGGTGGAGGTCTACCCCACACATGGGTTCGGTAGCTTCTGTGCCGCAACTCCGACCAGCGGGGACTCATCCACCATCGGTGAACAGCAGCAGTCCAACCCCGCACTGACTCAGGACGAACACACCTATGTCGACGAGCTGATCGCGGGCCTGTCTGCATATCCCGCGTACTACGCCCATATGGGCGTCATCAACACCAAAGGGCCGGCCCCGATCGACCTGTCCATGCCCGAGCCCGTCGATCCAGACGAACTACGTCGCCGCATCGACGCCGGGCAATGGGTCGTTGACCTACGAGCACGCACCGCTTTCGCCGCCGGCCACGTCGATGGCTCTCTCGGGTTCGAACTGTCGACCAGCTTCGTCACCTATCTCGGATGGCTTTATCAGTGGGGCGTGCCGTTGACGCTGATCGGTGAAACAACCGACCAGATCGCCGAGGCGACCCGCGAGCTGGCTCGGATCGGCATCGACAGTCCCTCCGGATCCGCCGTCGGTGAGATTCACTCGCTCGTCGGCGACGGAAAGGTCCGCTCCTACGATGTATCCGACTTCGCCGGACTCGCGGCGGCCACCGGCGAACGTGAGATAAGCGTCCTCGATGCGCGTCAACAGTCCGAGTACGCGGACAGCCACCTTCCTGGTGCCGTGAACATCCCCCTCCACGAGCTACCACACCGACTCGAGGAAGTTTCCGCGGCCGAAGTGTGGGTGCACTGCGCATCCGGTTACCGCGCATCGATCGCCGCTTCACTTCTCGACCGCGAACACCGCACAGTGGTCCTCATCGACGATGACTACGAGCATGCCGTGCAGCTCGGCCTCCACACATCGCCCGCCTGACGAATGCGCCGCCGCTGCGCAAGCCGCACGATGCGAGTGGTTCACGGGGCTGATCTCCCCGATTTCAGCAAACGGCCATCGGATAATTCCGACAGAGGGCAGGAAGCCCAACCCCTGCCCGTGCCGACGTCCGAGAAGGCGGCCACCGCTGGTCCAACGATCATTCGGGCGCCGTCCGAGTTTGTCGTTCTGCCAATTCGCACTGGATCTTCCGCTCGCCTTTGCTTCGGTGGCCGGACCGTTGTGACGCGCCATGCACGGTTCCGGCCGGGATGCGGTGCGCGGAGTCGCAGACATCCGCGTGCCCCGGCGACCGCGAGGAGCCGGGACGGATCAAGGTGCCACCGTGCCAGCAGTGTCGGTCATGCCGCGGCGGCGATCAGGCGGCCGATCACACCGGATTCGAGCAGGATGATGACGCCCAGCCCGATGAAGACTGTGGGCACGAGCCAGTGCTCGACGCGCTCGAGGGTGTCGATGACCTTCTTGTGGGTGCCGAGCATTCTGCCGGCGGCGCACCAGAGTCCGACACAGATCAGGAACACGGCGATGGTAACGATGGTCTGGGGCGCACCGAGAGTGCGGAAGACCGGGGTGTAGACGGCGATGTTGTCGGCGCCGTTGGCGATGGTGATGGCGGCGACGCTGATCGTCCCGGCCGCGACCACTACGGGTTCACCGTCTCCGTCGCTGCGTAAGCCCTGGATCAGTCCCCAGATTCCTAGCGACAGGGGAAGTAATCCGAGTAGTCCAACCCAGTCCTCGGGCACGATCACCAACCCGAGGGCGGCGACCACACTGATCGCGACGAGGGTGATCAGGCCGAGGTACTGGCCGGCAACGATCTGCCATGCCCGCGGCCGTCCTTGACTGGCGGAGGCGACGAACAGGACGGTCAGTACGACGATGTCGTCGATGTTGGTGCCGGCGAACATCGCTACCGCCGCGGCGATGGTGCCGATCATCCTCGCATCCGGCGGCTGCCGCGGCGCGGCCTGATCTCGGGTATTGCTGTCATTTCGAACTCTCCTGTGCGGGCGGGGGATCGGCCGGGTCGTGGGTGGACTCAAAGAGCAGTGATGCGACGAGCAGCACGACGCCGCAGGTGATGTAGGTGTCGGCGAGGTTGAAGGTGGGCCACCAGCCGGTGTGGAAATAGTCGGTGACCTTTCCGTCGACGGCACGATCGATCACGTTGGCGGCAGCTCCGGCGAGGATCGCCGACCAACCCACCGTCCCCACCAGTGAAGCGGTGGGGACGGTGCGCCAGGCGTAAATTCCGACGCCGAGAGTGATGGCGGCGGTGACCGCGAGGATGATCCAGGCCGGAAGCTGTTGGCCGATGCTGAACGCGACACCGCTGTTGTACGCCAACTTCAGTTGCAGCAATCCCATATCGACGGTGCGTGCACCGGAAAGGGTACGGCGCGCAACGGGTTCGGCCGACAGTGCGATCGCGATGAGAGCGAGACCGACGACCACGAGAATCACCCGCCGCGTGCTACCTGTGCGGATTGATCAAGCCGCTAATTCGCTCACGTGCGGGCCTCGACCTTCCCCGCCGGTGCGGGTACCGATCCGGTGGGGAAGGCTTGCGCGCGGCCGGCCCGGACACCGTTGGCGATGACCACGATCTCAGCGACCTCGTGCACCAGGACCACGGCGGCCAGGCCGAGGACCCCGAACAAGGCCAACGGCATCAGGACGGTGATGATCGCCAGCGACAGTCCGACGTTCTGCAGCATGATGGTCCGGGAGCGGCGCGCGTGCGCCAACGCCTGCGGCAGGTGCCGCAGGTCTTCGCCCATCAGAGCAACATCGGCGGTCTCGATGGCCACGTCGGATCCCATCGCGCCCATGGCAATGCCCAAGTCGGCGGTGGCCAGGGCGGGGGCGTCGTTGACACCGTCCCCGACCATTGCCGTCGGGCGGCGCGCACGCAAGGTTTCCACGATCCGTGCCTTGTCCTCCGGGCGCAGGTCGGCGTGCACGTCGTCGATGCCGACGTCGGCGGCCAGCGCTTGGGCGGTGCGTTCGTTGTCGCCGGTGAGCATCGCGACGGTGTACCCGCCGCGTCGTAGCCCGGCAACCACCTCACGTGCTTCCGGTCGGAGCTCGTCACGGACGGCGACCGCCCCGATGACCGTTCCGGCGCGCTCGATCAGCACCGCAGTGGCGCCGTCATGCTGCATCCGCTCGATATCCCCTGCCAGCGGACCCGGGTCGATCCAGCCCGGTCGACCGAGGCGCACAGGTATGCCGTCGATGTAGCCGGTCAAGCCCGCCCCTGTGACCGCGTCCACGTCGTCGGCAGGCACATAGTCCTCGACGGCGGCGAGAATCGCGCGAGCGAGAGGGTGCTCGCTACGCGCTTCCAACGCTGCGGCCACCGCGAGAACGTCCCCGCGGTCGGCGCCGTTCGCGGTCGCGACGTCGATCACGGCGGGTTGGTTGCGGGTAAGGGTGCCGGTCTTGTCCAACGCGACGGTGCGGATCCGGCCGAGCGCTTCGAGGGCAGCGCCGCCCTTGACCAGGACGCCGAGCTTGGATGCTGCGCCGATTGCGGCGACAACGGTGACGGGGATCGCGATGGCCAGCGCGCACGGCGACGCGGCGACCAGTACCACCAGGGCTCGTTCGATCCACACCAGCGGATCACCGAGCATGCTACCGACCGCGGCGATAGCCGCGGCGACGATCATCACGCCCGGAACCAGCGGCTTGGCGATCTTGTCGGCGAGGCGTTGCGCCTCGCCCTTGCGGGACTGCTCGGCCTCGACGATCCGCACGATCTTGGCCAGCGAATTGTCCTGCGCATCTGCGGTGACCTCGACTTCGAGGACGCCGGTGCCGTTGATCGACCCGGCGAACACCTCGTCGCCGGGACCGGCTTCGACGGGCATCGACTCTCCGGTGATCGCGGAGGTATCCAGGGCGGTGCGCCCGCTGCGAATGATGCCGTCGGTGGCGATCCGTTCCCCGGGCTTGACGATCATGACCTCACCGAGCTCGAGCTCCGAGGGCGGGACGGTTTCCTCCCGGCCGCCGCGGAGCACTGTCGCGGTGTCCGGGACCAGGGACAGCAGGGCGCGCAGGCCACGGCGAGTGCGGGTGACGGCATACTCTTCGAGTCCCTCGCTGATCGCGAACAAGAATGCGAGCATGGCTGCTTCGCCGACCTCGCCGAGCAGTACCGCGCCGACGGCCGCGATCGTCATCAGGGTGCCGACGCCGATCTTGCCCTTGGCCAGGCGTGTGAGAGTGGACGGGACGAAGGTGTAGCCGGCAATGATCAGCGCGCCCGCTTCGAAGCCGATCCCGAGAGCATCAGGCCCGCCGGCCAGCCGGACTGTCAGGGCCGCGATCAGCAGCACGCCCGCTGCTGCGGCCGCCCGGATCTCGGTAACCTGCCACCACTTTTCGATCTCGTGTTCTTCCTCGCCCTCGGCGCGGGGTTCGTCGTGGCCGCAGCCGCACGCGTCACTCACGGCTATCTCCGGTGTCGGTGCCGTAATTCGGGCACAGGGCAACCGCGTTCCCTGTCGCGGCAAGCAGCGTCTCCGCCGAGGCGAGTAGGTCCATCAACTCCGGTCGGGCCAGCGAGTAGAACACCTGCCGACCTTCTGGTCTGCCGTCGACCAGACCGCAATCACGTAGGCATGCGACATGTGCGGACACCGTCGACTGGGCGAGGCCGAGTTCACCGATCAAATCCGCAACCCGCGCTTCTCCTTCGGCGAGACGGCGCACGATCGACAACCGGGTGCCATCCGAGAGACTGTGGAACAGTGCCACTGCCGCATCCAGACTGGACCCGCTGCCGGTTGCAGCGAGGCATCCCGACTCGTTATTCATCGTCATAAAACGATGATAGCAATGTAGGGCGATTCGAGGAAGGGTGATGCACCGGACTTGGAAGTGAATGCGGTACGCCAGCCGAACGGTGGCCGGCCGACGTACCTCACCAGGAACGGCGAAGTGACATCGGTAGATTCCGAGTTGCTCGCCACGGCATCACATGGGGGGACAGCAAGGACCCATCGCTCGACACAGCCAGTCGCACAACATCTCCAGTGGGTTCATTTCACACCTCCTTCTGAGCGTTCGCCGTCAGCGCGACGACGAGCGGTCCGAGTCACCTGCGGTTCCCGAACGTCATCCATAATGGACATTCCAGTGCGATGGAAGGTCAAGGATCTCGTGAAAATTGGTGAACTGGCCGCTCGGAGTGGCGTTGCCCCGAAGACGCTGCGTTTCTACGAGGACAGTGGGGTGATTCCCGTCCCGGTCCGAAAGTCCAACGGCTACCGGGATTTCGGTCCGGAATCTCTTTCGCGTTTGCGGTTCGTCCGCAGCGCCCAGTCTGCAGGTCTCACCTTGCGAGAGATCCGCCAGATCCTCACCACCCATGACCGCGGGGCGGCTCCTTGTGAGCAGGTCGTGGAGATGCTCTCGGAGCATCTCTCCCAGGTTCGTGGCAAGATCCGCGAACTTGCCACCCTCGAAACAAACCTTGTTGCGCTGCTGGGTCGAGCGGAAAGTGGGATTCCGCCGGAAACCGACGATGTCGGTGTGTGCTGGATCCTGGAATCTGAGCCTCAGGACGGTGTTGCTGAATCGTGAAATCGATTGCGGGTGCACCCCCCTGTTTCAGCAGGTTCGGCGCTCAGCAATGTGATGAGGTGAGCGAAGCGGTTGTAGCGGTGTTGCCGGTGTGTTGATCAGGCCGGTGCAGAAGTAGTGGTGTCGGGATCTGTCGGGAACATCGATTCGGCGGATTCTCCGGGTGCGGGAATTGACAGGCGCCGCCACTCGGGGGCCGAGGTCACCATTGAGCGTTTCCGGAACTTTCGTTCCCAGGGAGCCATGTGCACTTCGCCTTGCCTTGGAAAGCAGGAATCCTCTGCGAAACCTGCATCGCTGTGATCCAAGGTTGCTGGCGAGCATGAGTGGGGTTGTCTTGCGACGGTTCACTTGCCGGGTTTACTCGTGCTGTTTGTCGTCGATCCAGCGCCAACCTGGAAGTTGTTCGAGTCGTGCGGAGCGGGCGTCGGACAGAATTCCTCGGTGGTGGTGTTTTCGTTGGGTGCTGACCCATTCGCCGAGGGGATAAGTTCCGGTGACCGCGCTCTTGGATGGTCGAGCATGACCGGAGTTCGCGACGAACTGAGTCAATACGGAAAACCCTCTCTCCCATTGTGTTTGGAAAGGATCCCAGTCCCAGCCGGGCAGCGCTTCGAGGGCGGCGATTTTCTCGATCGCCAGGGTGCCGGTTTTGTAGTCGCGGCGCCGGTGGTGGACCCACTGTCCGAGGGAGAACCCGTCGAGGATCTCTGATTGTCGGGGGGAGGCTGTTCCGTGGATGGCGGTGTAGGCCTTAAGGGCCGAGATCCCCTGTATCCACGCGTCGCTCTCGCGGCCCCATCGCCACCCTGGGAGCTTGTTCAGTTCGGCGATACGATCCGGGGGCAGGGTGCCGGCGCGATGCTCTTCTCGGCAGCGGAACACCCATTTGCCCACGTCGAAGCTGTTGGCGCGCGCTGAGCGAGGGACATCGGCACCATCGTGCTCTCGGAGGTACATCTCGAGTGCAGAGCGCCCGGTTTCCCAACGAACGGTGTCGTTGTCCCACATCCAGGCGGGTAGGGCTTCGAGCATGAGAATCTGGGTGTCGGTGAGCTCGCCATTCTGGTGGGCTGTGCGCTGGGCGTTCGCCCATGCGACCAGATCGATACCATCGATCACGAGAGTCGACGACAGGTCCGTGTCGGGGCGCGCGGCGAGCTCGTCCGATAATGCGGACAGTGCTGCTCGCCAACTTTTGCGTCGCGGTTTCCCCCAGGTCCAGCCGGGTAGGTTTTCGAGGAGGTCGGCTTCACCGGCGGAGAGTGTGCCGTCCCAGTATGCGATCCGTCGACGTGCCACCCAGCCGCCGAGATCGATTCCGAACGCATGGACTCGACCTGCCGGGCCGGCATGACCTTTGAGTTCGACGAACTTCGTCAGTGCTCGGAATCCTGATTCCCAGTCGTCGGTGGGTGCGCCCATCACACGACCTGGGAGTTCTTCCGGGTTCTGCTACCGCAGGGAGCTGATGGGTTCATGCACACAAGGAAGGAGCGAGGCGGTAGCCGGCGCCGCGGATGGTGCGAATGAACTGTCCGTGCTGGGTGTCCGAGCCGAGTTTTTCACGTAGCCGCTTCACGTGCACCGCGACGGTGTTCGTTTCGGCGCTGTGACCCCAGACTGCGAGGCTGATCTCGCTTTGGCTGGCGACGTGGCCGCGGCGTTTGATCAAGTAGACGAGCAGTTCGAACTCCCGCTGCGTCAACTGCACTTCGCGGTTTCCGACGCGGGTCTCGTAGCCACTGGGGTTGACCCGGATCGGTCCGGCGGTGACGACACTGTCTTCGGCGAGGGAGAGCGCGGTGATGCCGGCGAACGGAGCAATGGTGGTGATGTCGTACGGGCGGGCAACGACCGCCGACGCGCCCGCGGCGAGGACTTCGCGCACGATGCGCTCGTCGCCCGACTTGGCTGCACCGACCAGGATCGGAACATCGGACCGGCTTCGAATCGTGGCCACCACTCGGGCGGCGTCGACGTTGTCGGTGTGAGCAGCCAAGATCAGGACGGTCGGCACCTCTGCACCCACCGCCAGTAGAGTCTCGGCACCGTCACGGCACCAGTCGGTGCGAATCCCCATGTGGTCGGCGGCCGCCATGAACTGCGCAGCGGTGGCTGGGTCCGGCTCCGCCAGAAGCAGACGCGTATGCGAATCGGCCAAGGAGTAGCCGTAATGCGCTCCCGCAGCGACCTCCCGGTCCGGCTGACGCAATTCGATAGTCAACTGTCGACCCCCTATTTCAGAACGTACCCATTGTCTCACCTGAAGTAGCCGGTGAGGAGGAGGTCGACTGCCCGCACAGCCACAGTGTCGCTCAGCCGAAGCGACCGGAGATGTAGTCCTCGGTGGCTTTTTGTGTCGGGTTCGAGAAGATCTTCTCGGTGTCGTCGATCTCGACGAGTCGACCGGGCTTGCCGGTTGCCTCGAGGTTGAAGAAAGCCGTCTGGTCACTCACACGCGCAGCCTGCTGCATGTTGTGCGTGACGATGACGATGGTGAAGTCCTTCTTCAGCTCGGTCATCAGGTCCTCGATCGCGAGAGTCGAGATCGGGTCGAGCGCGGAGCACGGCTCGTCCATGAGCAGGACGTCGGGCGAGACGGCGATGGCACGCGCGATGCACAGACGCTGCTGCTGACCGCCTGAGAGGCCACCACCGGGCTTGTCGAGGCGATCCTTGACCTCGTTCCACAGGTTGGCGCCGCGCAGCGAACGCTCGGCCACCTCGTCGAGCTTTTTCCTGTTGCGTTCACCGCTCAGTTTCAGGCCGGCGACGACGTTGTCCTTGATGGACATGGTCGGGAAGGGGTTGGGTCGCTGGAAGACCATGCCGATGGTCTTGCGAACGCCTACCGAATCGACGCTGGAATCGTAGATGTCCTCGCCGTCGAGCAGGACCGAACCCTCGACGCGCGCACCGGGAATTACTTCGTGCATGCGGTTGAGAGTGCGCAGGACCGTCGACTTTCCGCAGCCGGACGGACCGATGAACGCGGTCACGCTCCGGGGCGGGACGGACAGGCCCACATCGGCGACAGCGTGAAACTTGCCGTAGTAGATGTTGAGATCTTTGATGTCGAGGCGCTTGGCCATGTCTGGTGTTCCTGTCCGTTTCTAGCGCTTGTTGGTGAGGAAGCGGGTCGCGAGCGCCGCAAGAAGGTTGAGGAGTGCCATGACGATGATCAGCGTCAGGGCTGCGCCCCACACTCGGAGCTGGCCTGCAGGCTGCGGGTTGATCAGCTCGGTGTAGATCAGCAGCGGGAGCGAGGCCATGTTGCCTTCGAAGACGTCGAAATTGATCGAGCGGGAGTAGCCGACGAGCACGAGGACCGGAGCTGTTTCACCCATGACTCGGGCGATGGAGAGCAAGACTCCGCTGATGATGCCCGGCATCGCGGTCGGGATGACGATGCGCATGATCGTCTTCCACTTCGGGACGCCCAGTGCGTAGGAGGCTTCCCGAAGCTCGTCCGGGACGAGCGTGAGCATTTCCTCGGTGTTGCGTACGACGACCGGCAGCATCAGCAGCACCAGCGCCAGCGAGACGGCAAAAGCGCTCTGTTCGAATCCGAGGGTGGCGATCCACAGGCTGAAAACGAACAACGCCGCAACGATCGAGGGCACACCTGCGAGAACGTCGACCATGAAGGTCACTGTGCGAGCGAAGGCTCCGCGCCCGTATTCGACCAGGTAGATCGCGGCCATGATGCCGAGCGGGACGGAGATGAGCGCTGCGATCGCTGCTTGGATCAAGGTGCCGTACAGCGCGTGGTAGATGCCGCCGGCGAACTGTTCCGGAAGCACACCCTGCAGAGAATTCGTCCACCAACCGGAGGAGGTGATGGCGCGCCATCCCTTTTCGATGACGGTGAACAGCACCCACACCAGAGGAATCAGCGCGATACCGAAGGCAGCGTAGAACAGTACGGTGGCGATACCGTTCTTGGCTTTGCGGCTGGTGCTGATGCTTTGGAACGTCGGCGCCTTGGCCGGCGCATCGAGGAGATCGGCGCTCATCCGTTGACCTTGCCTTTCGCGACCATGCGAGCGAGTGCGTTGACGACGAAGGTCAATGCGAAGAGGACGAAACCAGCGGCGATGTACGCGCCGGTCGGAAGGGGAGCACTGAACTCTGCCGCTGCAGAGGCGATCTTCGAGGCGAAGGTGTAACCGCCGTCGAAGAGCGACCAGGTCGAGGCATTGGCAGCCGAACGCAAGATGATCAGCACGGCCACGGTTTCACCGAGAGCGCGACCCAGACCGAGCATCGACGCGGCGATGATGCCGCTGCGCCCGAAAGGCAGCACGGTCATACGCACGACTTCCCATTTGGTGGCGCCGAGGGCCTGTGCCGCTTCGATCTGCGAGCGCGGTGTCTGGCGGAAGACCTCACGGGTGACGGAGGTGATGATCGGCAAGATCATCACCGCGAGAACAATTCCTGCGGTGAAGATGGTTCCGCCGCCGGTCAAGGAGACGTTGCCTTCGCTGAAGAGGAAGAACCAGCCGAGGTTGTCGTTGAGGAACTCCGCGACCGGGCTGAGCTTGGGGGCGAGGATGAAAATTCCCCAGAGACCGAACACGATCGAGGGCACTGCGGCGAGGAGATCGACGATCGAGCCGAAAGCGTGGGAGAGACGCGCTGGCGCGTACTGCGTCAAGAACACAGCGATACCCAGTGCGATCGGCACCGCAATCGCCAGAGCGAACACCGAACTGAGCACGGTGACCGTCAGTAGGTCACGGATACCGAAACGCAGATTCGATGCATCGCTGGTGACGAATTCGGTGCTGGTGAAGAAGTTCGCGTTGTTCGCCTGCAGCGACGGGATGGCGCGAATGAGCAGGAAGATGGCGATCAGGCCGATGGAGACGACGATCGTGGCACCGGCACCGGTGGCCAGCCACCGGAATAACTTGTCACCGAACTGGTGTTTTCCGGTCGAAAGAGACGAGGGAATGGTCGGGGAAGTCTTGCCGCTGTGATCAGGCATGCCGGGTATCTTTCCGCCCGCCCCCGGAGCCGCCGCAGTGGGCGTCTCCGGGGAGCGGGTTACGTCGTCGGGGTGCAGAGCCATCGCTGATCAGGCAATCAGGAGATCGCGTTGACTGCGGTGGTCAGCTTCTGCTGGAACGCGCTCGGGAGCGGGATGTACCCGTTTTCCTCGAGACCGTTCTGGCCGGCGCCGATCGTGGACTGCAGGAACGCGCGGACAGCGGTGCCGACCTCGGCGTCGGGGTACTTCGAGCACACGATCTCGTAGGTAGCCAGCACGATCGGGTACGCGCCGGTCTCGGCGGGCTTGTAGAAGGTGGACGTGTCGAGCACGAGGTCGTTGCCCTCACCCTTGATGGTGGCGCCGGCGATGGTCTTGCCGACGGTCTCGGTGGTGGTCTCGACCGGTTCGGGACCGGCGGAGGTCACGATCTTGGCGGTCTGCAGGTCCTGAGCCTTGGCGAAGGACCACTCGTTGTAGGTGATCGCGCCTTCGGTGCTCTTGATGGCGGCGGAGGTGCCCTCGTTGCCCTTGGCGCCCTCACCGACGCCACCGACGAACGACTTACCCGCGCCCTTGCCCCAGGCGCCGTCCGAGGCTGCGTCGAGGTACTTCTGGAAGTTGTCGGTGGTGCCCGACTCGTCGTTGCGGTAGATCACGTTGATCTTCTCCGACGGCAGCGAAGCGCCCTCGTTGAGAGCCTTGATCGCCGGATCGTCCCAGGTGGTGATCGCACCGTTGAAGATCTTGGCAGCGGTGGGGCCGTCGAGGACGAGATCGTCGACACCCTTGACGTTGTAGGTCACCGCGAGCGGACCGAACACGACGGGAAGGTTCCAGGCGTCGCTGGCGCAGCGTTCCTTCGCACGGTCGTACTCGCCCTTGTCCTTGCTGAGCGGCGAATCGGAACCACCGATGTCGGTCTGGTTTCCGATGAACTCACTCACACCGGCGCCGGAGCCGTTGGACGTGTAGTTGAGAGTCTGCCCGCTGCACGCCTGCTCGAACGCATTCACGAAACGCGTCATGGCGTTGGCCTGGGCGGTAGAACCACTGCCCTTGAGTGCCGACTTGCCGCCGCACTCGACATTCGAGGTCGAGCCCGCGCCCGTAGATCCGGTCGAACCCGTCGCGCCGGTGTTGTTGTCGCTGCCGCACGCTGAAAGCAGGAGGGTGCTGGCCGCCAGCACACTGAGGGCGGCGCCAGATCGCTTGAGCTTCACGTAGTTCCTTCGAAGTATCGGGGTTGCTCGCGCGGCGCGCGGCCACCGAGATCGAGTGACACTGAGCAGCGCTGATTGCCGCTCGGGTGATGAACCTAGAGGCCGGGGATGAACGGATATCGCTGCGAAAATGAACGGAACATGAATCCATGGGCGAAAGTTGAATGAACAGCCCGGCTACCGGCAGGTATTGCTTGACAATCCCAAATTAACTCAGTGAGTATTGACTCAATGACTATTGAGCAAAAGTTCTCGCTCGAACAACGCGCCGCTCTCTATGGCGCCCTGGCCGATCCGGCACGGTTGTCGATCGTCGACATGCTCGTCCTCGGCGACGCATCGCCCTCGGAACTGCAACGCCGACTCTCCATCTCCTCGAACCTGCTCGCCCACCACCTCGGGGTCCTCGAACGCGCTGGTCTCGTGCACCGATCGAGATCCGAAGGTGACAAGCGCCGTACCTACCTACGACTCCAGCCCACCGCGCTGGAGGTGCTCGTTCCTACCTCGTCGCCCTTGACCGCGACGCGGATCGTGTTCGTGTGCACCCACAATTCCGCGCGCTCGCAACTGGCCGCGGCGTTGTGGAACAAGCAATCCCACATCCCGGCAGCATCGGCCGGCACCCACCCCGCTCCCCGAATTCACAGCGGCGCCCTCGCCGCCGCCCGCCGCCACGACCTACCTCTCGACGCCACGCGCCCGGCCGATGTCGCCGATGTCCTCGCACCCGGGGACATGGTCATCGCCGTGTGCGACAACGCCCACGAAGAAATGCGCGAAAACCCGAACTCTCTTCACTGGTCGATTCCGGACCCTGCCCGCACCGGCAGTGCCGCAGCGTTCGACCGAGCCTTCGACGACATCGACCACCGAGTCGCTCGCCTCGCCCCCCATTGCCTCCCGAACGGAGAACTCTCATGACCGACAACCTCAGCACCACAACACATCACCGCGACGACCTGACCATCGATCAACGGTTAGCCCTCAAAAGCGCCGCCGCACACCTGGCCACGGAATTCACCGACGTCTTCAACACCGAAACCATCGAGCGGTTCCTGCATTCGTCCTACGACCAGTTCGCCGGCCGCGCCTCCGTCGTCAACTACCTCCCTCTCCTGGCCGAACGCTTCGCCCGGCAGCGACTACGCGCCCTGGCCAAGGTCGAAGGACTCTCCAACGACGGCAAACCCACCGTGTTGTTCTTGTGCACGCACAACGCCGGACGCTCCCAGATGGCCATGGGATTCTTCGAAAAACTCGCCGGGGAACGTGCCGTCGCATGGTCCGGCGGATCCGAACCCGGCACCAGCGTCAACGAAGCAGCCATCGAAGCAATGGCCGAACGTGGCATCGACATCAGCGGTGAATACCCCAAGCCATGGACTGACGAAGTGGTCCGCGCAGCCGACGTCGTCATCACGATGGGCTGCGGAGATGCATGCCCGATCTTCCCCGGACGCCGCTACGAAGAATGGGTCCTTCCCGACCCCGCAGGTCTCGGAGTCGACGCGATCCGCCCGATCCGTGACGAGATCGAACGGCGAGTACTCACATTGCTCGACGAGATCGACATCGCCGCCCAGCACTGATGCTCGTCGATGAATTCCTTGCGAAGAAGGTCTCTCATGTTCATTCCGGCAGTGGTCACCGCTTTTGTGCACTGGCTTCGCAGCGGCTACCCGCAGGACGCACCGAGATACGGTCACAGCCCGCTACTGGCTCTGATGGATCAACGGCTCTCACCTGCGCAGATCAGTGAGATCGTGATCGCGCTCGACGGGGAGCCGGCCACCGAGGCCATCGACATCCAAGTGGCCATCACGGCTGTCGCACGGCGGATGCCCTCACCCGCCGATCTGAGTGCCGTATGCGCGGCCATCGAGAAATCCGCGTCCAGGGAAGGGGCCTTCCCGTGCTGCAGAACCAGAGGCGTGCCCCATGTTGCGAACTGATTTGATCGATGTCAATATTGATGTATGTCGAATCAAGATGTGGCGGAGACCGGCGCCTGTTGTTCGCCACTCAACCGTGAACCGTTGACCGAAGACTGGGCTGGTGATCTGGCCCGGATGTTCAAAGCGCTCGGCGATCCCGTCCGGCTGCGACTGCTGAGCCTGGTGGCCAGCCACGAGGGCGGTGAAGCCTGCGTCTGCGACATCTCCGACACCTTCGACTTGTCCCAGCCGACGATTTCGCATCACCTCAAGGTGTTGCGCCAGGCCGGACTCCTCGACTGCGAACGTCGCGGGACCTGGGTGTACTACTGGGTGATACCCGCAGCCCTGCAACAACTTTCCGCCGTTCTGCTCGTGGAAGCATCATCCACTGCCGCCGACGTCCCACAGGAGACCGCCGTATGAGCGCCCCGTCCAGTACCGAACACCCCGAAGTCGTCGGAAAACTCTCCACCCTCGACCGCTATCTGGCGGTCTGGATCGGCGTGGCCATGGTCGTCGGCCTGCTGGTTGGACGCTGGATCCCCGGCGTGAACACTGCCCTGGACAAGGTGCAGATCGACGGCATCTCGTTACCGATCGCCCTCGGCCTGCTGATCATGATGTACCCGGTGTTGGCGAAAGTTCGCTACGACCGCCTCGACACTGTCACCGGGGACAAGAAACTCCTCGCCGGCTCCCTGTTCCTGAACTGGGTTCTCGGCCCGGCGCTGATGTTCGCCCTCGCCTGGCTGTTTCTGCCTGACCTGCCGGAATACCGAACCGGTTTGATCATCGTCGGCATCGCTCGCTGCATCGCGATGGTGATCATCTGGAACGACCTGGCCTGCGGAGACCGCGAAGCCGCCGCGGTGCTGGTCGCCATCAACTCGGTGTTCCAGGTGATCATGTTCGCCGTGCTCGGTTGGTTCTACCTCTCGGTCCTGCCCGGGTGGCTCGGCCTCGAACAGACCACCATCGACACCTCGCCCTGGCAGATCGCGAAATCGGTCCTGATCTTCCTCGGTATCCCGCTGCTGGCAGGTTTTCTGTCCCGCTTCTTCGGTGAACGCGCCAAAGACCGCGACTGGTACGACAACAAGTTCATCCCCAAGATCAGCCCCTGGGCGCTCTACGGTCTGCTGTTCACCATCGTCGTGCTCTTCTCGATGCAGGGCGAACAGATCACCTCCCAGCCCTGGGACGTCGTCCGGATCGCGCTGCCCTTGCTCGCGTACTTCGCGCTCATGTGGGGCGGAGGCTACGTCCTCGGCGCCGCAATCGGATTGGGCTATGAACGCACGACGACCCTGGCGTTCACCGCCGCGGGCAACAACTTCGAACTCGCGATCGCCGTAGCCATCGCCACCTACGGCGCCACCTCGGGGCAAGCTCTTGCCGGCGTAGTCGGCCCGCTGATCGAGGTACCGGTGCTCGTCGGGCTGGTCTATGTCTCCCTTGCTCTACGCAAACGCTTCACACCCACTGACGGAAAGGTTTCAGCCCCATGACCGACAAGCCCAGCGTCCTGTTCGTCTGTGTCCACAACGCCGGCCGATCGCAGATGGCCGCGGGATTCCTGAGCCACCTCGCCGGCGATGCCATCGAGGTCCGCTCCGCCGGATCTGCCCCCGCGGAGACCATCAACTCCGCCGCGGTCGAGGCGATGGCCGAGCTCGGAATCGACATCTCTGCCCAGACCCCGAAGATCCTCACCACCGACGCCGTGCAGGATTCGGATGTCGTGATCACGATGGGATGCGGCGACACCTGCCCGATCTTCCCCGGCAAGAGCTACCGCGACTGGGTCCTCGACGATCCCGCCGGCCAAGGCATCGACGCGGTTCGCCCGATCCGCGACGAGATCAAAACCCGCGTCCAAGCCTTGATCAGCGAACTCACCGCCCCGTCGGTATCGCGCTGACCGCTCGTACTGCCCGTATTCGATCCCGTGAAAGAGACACTATGACCATCCCGTCCGCGGTCCATGACGTCATCATTGTCGGTTCCGGACCGGCCGGCTACACCGCTGGTGTCTACACCGCGCGCGCTGAGCTCGCGCCCCTGCTCTTCGAGGGAACCCAGTTCGGTGGCGCCCTCATGACCACCACCGAGGTCGAGAACTTCCCCGGATTCCGCGAAGGAATCATGGGCCCCGATCTGATGGAACAGATGCGCGAGCAGGCACTGCGCTTCGACACCGACATCCGCACCGAGGACGTCGAGGAGATCGATCTCAGCGGCCCGATCAAGACGGTCGTCGCGAACGGCGAAACCTACGCCGCGCACGCGATCATCCTCGCCATGGGCGCAGCAGCCCGCTACCTGGGCATTCCCGGTGAAGAACGCCTCCTCGGCCGCGGCGTCAGCGCCTGCGCCACCTGCGACGGCTTCTTCTTCCGTGACCAGGACATCGTCGTGGTCGGCGGCGGCGATTCCGCGATGGAAGAAGCAACCTTCCTCACCCGCTTCGCTCGCTCGGTCACCCTGGTGCACCGCCGCGAGGAGTTCCGCGCCTCACGGATCATGCTCGAGCGCGCCAAGGCCAACGAGAAGATCCGCTTCCTGACCAACGCAGAGCCCGTCGAGGTGCTCGGTGAGAACAGCGTCACCGGCCTCGTCGTGCGCGACACCGTCACCGGTGAAACTTCCACACTCGAGATCACCGGCATGTTCGTCGCCATCGGCCACGACCCGCGCAGTGAGCTCGTCAAGGACCAGGTCGATCTCGACGACGCCGGATACGTGCGCGTCGCTCCCGGTTCCACCGCGACCTCCGTCGACGGCGTCTTCGCTGCCGGTGACCTGGTCGATCACACGTACCGTCAGGCGATCACCGCTGCCGGCACCGGATGCTCCGCAGCAATCGACGCCGAACGCTGGCTGGCCGACCGCGGCGACATCACCGCCAACACGCTCGACGCAGCCGGCCACACCGTAGACGCCGTCTGACTCCCACACCCAGCGAAAGGAACTTCGATGAGCAAGCCTTCAGTGCTGTTCGTGTGCGTCAAGAACGGCGGCAAATCCCAGATGGCCGCCGGCCTCATGCGCAAAGCCGCCGGCGACCAGGTGGACGTGTACTCGGCCGGCACCAAACCCGGCGACGCGGTCAACGCCCTGTCCGCCGAAACGCTCCTCGAGGTCGGGGTGGACATCTCCGGTGAGACCCCGACGTTGATCGATCCGCAACTGGTGCGCAATGTCGACCTCGTCGTCACCCTGGGCAGCGAAGCGAAGGTCGATCCCGTCGCCGGTACCGACTTCGAGAACTGGGACACCGACGAGCCGTCCGAACGCGGCATCGACGGAATCGAACGAATGCGGCTGGTCCGCGACGACATCGCTGCCCGCGTCGACGCCCTGGCCGGGCGTCTGACCACGTAATCGACGTATCACCCCGGCTGTCAGCAGAAGATCTGGATAAGGAAAGGACACTCGTGCACTCGCAAGGGACACCGATCACGGTCGACGTTGTCGTGATCGGTGGTGGTCAAGCCGGAATGGCCGCCGGGTACTACCTGCGCCGCTCCGGCCGCGACTTCGTCATCCTCGACGCCGAAACAGCGCCCGGTGGATCCTGGCAGCACTACTGGGACTCACTGCACCTGTTCTCACCAGCCGAATACTCCTCGCTGCCCGGCTGGCCGATGCCGGGCTGGAGTCCCGGTTTCCCGCCCGCCTCACACGTCGTGGATTACCTCACCGCCTACGAGACCCGATACGACCTACCGGTCCGCCGCCCGGTCCGCGTCACGTCCGTGACCCGCTCCGGTGACGGGTATCTCGTCGAATCCGATCACGGCAGCTGGTCCGCGCGGGCCGTCGTCAACACCACCGGGACGTGGCGGCAACCATTCTGGCCGATCTACCCCGGTATCCGCGAGTTCACCGGCACCCAAATCCATACCACCAGCTACCGTTCGCCGACCCCGCTCGCCGGTAGCAAGGTCGCCGTGGTCGGCGGCGGAAACTCTGCCGCGCAGATCGTCGCCGAAGTCTCCACCGTCGCCGAGACACTCTGGCTGACGAGCCGGGAACCGCGGTTCCTGCCCGACGACGTCGACGGCCGGATCCTTTTCGACGTCGCCCGTGAACATGCCCGTGAAATCGCTTCAGGTGAAACCGATTCCGGTGGCATCGCCGGCCTCGGCGACATCGTGATGGTGCCCCCGGTCCAAGCCGCCCGCGAGCGCGGCGTGATGGTGGCGCACCCGATGTTCGACCGCCTCACCGCCACCGGATTGGGATTCGGCGATCACGTCGAACAGGTGGACGCCATTATCTGGTGCACCGGATTCCGCCCCGCGCTACGGCACCTTCAGCCCCTTGGACTCCGAGACGGCGACACCGGACGCATCGAACTCGACGGAGCGCACGTCGCCGGTGAACCCGGATTGATTTTCCTCGGATACGGCGACTGGACCGGTCCCGCATCGGCCACCCTGATCGGAGTCGGCCGCACCGCCCGCGACGCCATCACCGCACTCGACGACGACCTCTTCACAGTCCCGGCCATCTGAGCAACATCCGAAACAAAACAGAGGACACATCATGAGCACCATCGAAGTATTCGAACCCGCCCTGTGCTGCAACACCGGCGTCTGCGGCGACGACGTCGACCAAGCGCTGATCACCTTCACCGCCGACCTCGACTGGGTCGCGAGCAACGGCGGCACCATCACCCGTCACAACCTCGCCAACGACCCCCTTGCCTTCGCCGGAAACGACACCGTCGCAGCATTCCTCAAAATCTCAGGCTCCGAAGGACTCCCGCTGGCGATCGTCGACGGAGTCACCGCCCTGACCGGTACTTATCCCACCCGCAACCAGCTCGCGAAATGGGCCGGCATCACCGAAGCCGGAGCCGCGGACGCGCCGGCCGGGATCGCCATGCTCGGACTCGCCGACGGCTCAGCATGCTGCTCCACCGACGACGCCGACTCCACCACCTGCTGCTGAAAGCACCCACAACGCAATGAAGTTCCTGAACGATGCACCCCGATTCCTGTTCTTCACCGGCAAAGGCGGTGTCGGAAAGACCTCCATCGCCTGCGCGAGCGCGATCACCCTCGCCCGCGCCGGGAAGAAAGTGCTGCTCGTGAGCACCGATCCCGCCTCCAACGTCGGGCAGGTCTTCGGCGTGAGCATCGGCAACACCATCACCGACATTCCCGCCGCTCCCGGATTGTCGGCGCTCGAGATCAACCCGGAACAAGCCGCCGCCGCCTATCGCGAGCGGATCATCGGCCCCGTCCGCGGACTGCTCCCCGAGAAGGAGATCGCGGCGATCGCCGAACAGCTCTCTGGGTCCTGCACCACCGAAATAGCGTCGTTCAACGAGTTCACCTGACTGCTCTCCTGCCAAGGCGACATCACCGCCGACTTCGACCATGTCCTCTTCGACACCGCTCCGACGGGGCACACCATCCGGCTGCTGCAGCTTCCCGGATCGTGGACCGAGTTCCTCGACGACGGTAGGGGCGACGCATCGTGCCTGGGGCCGCTGTCCGGGCTCGAGAAGCAGCGAGCCATCTACGCTGACGCTGTTGCCGCGCTCGCAGATCCGCAGCGGACCCGCCTCGTCCTGGTCTCGCGCGCCCAGCGTTCGACGCTCGCCGAAATTACCCGCACCCACCGCGAACTCGCCGACATCGGACTGACCCATCAGCATGTCGTGATCAACGGTGTCCTCCCGGCACCGGGCGACGACACCGATCCACTCGCGACCGCGATCTACCGGCGTGAACAAGCCGCGATAGCCGGCCTGCCCGACGAATTGGCGCAGCTGCCCACCGATCAGGTCCCGCTCAAAGCGACCAATATCGTCGGCATCGACGCACTCGAAAGCCTCTTCACCCCCGACCTCAGCCCGGTATCCGCCGCCTCAGCGGACCCGGCCCTGCAGCTACCCAGTGCTCCGCTCTCATCCCTGATCGACGAACTCGACACCGACGATCACGGCCTGATCATGTGCATGGGCAAAGGCGGAGTCGGCAAGACCACCATCGCAGCCGCCATCGCTGTCGCCCTCGCCGAACGCGGCCACCAGGTGCACCTGACCACCACCGACCCGGCCGCACATCTGACAGAAACCTTGAACGGGGAACTCGACAACCTCCAGGTCTCCCGAATCGACCCCGCCGAAGCCACCGAGCAGTACCGCACCCGGGTTCTGACCACCAAAGGCAAGAACCTCGACGAACGCGGACGCGCGAACCTCGCCGAAGACCTCCGATCACCCTGCACCGAGGAAGTGGCGGTCTTTCAGGCGTTTTCGCGGGTGATTCACGAATCGAGCCGCAAATTCGTCGTCGTCGACACCGCCCCGACCGGGCACACTTTGTTGTTGCTCGACGCCACCGGCTCCTACCACCGGGAAATCGCCCGCCAAATGGGTGAGAACACGAACTTCACCACCCCGCTCATGCGGCTCCAGGACCCGAACGCCACGAAAGTCCTACTCGTGACCCTCGCTGAAACCACACCTGTCCTCGAGGCCGCCGGTCTGCAAGCCGACCTGCAACGCGCAGGCATTCACCCTTGGGCGTGGGTGGTCAACAACTCCCTCGCGGCAGCCGAACCGACCTCGACGCTCCTGCAGCAACGCGCAGCCGGAGAGATCACCGAAATCGACAGCATCACAAACAAATACAGCCAGCGAACCGCCATCGTCCCGATGCTCGCCGAAGAACCGGGACTATCTCGTTAACGGTGTTTCGGCCGTTTTCATCAGTAGGTTTCTGATCCGGGCCAACGATCCGCGAACGTGATCGCGAAGGCATTGAGAGCGGGTTTCCACCGTGTGATCCATCGTGC
>Ga0126362_10000118_pt1 | contig 78440 bp, 77 predicted proteins | sample ANMtaG_FD_126269 | JGI IMG/M metagenome (GOLD analysis project Ga0126362, IMG submission 126269) | Continental margin sediment microbial communities from North Pacific Ocean - ANME2c_DSS_Sorted | ecosystem: Environmental > Aquatic > Marine > Continental margin > Sediment | place: Pacific Ocean... | reverse complement strand
CGTCGATCATCTCGGCGCGCACCGCGTCCGCCACCGCCTGAAGACGGCTCTCCGGCAGACGCCGCAACGCCGCAGGCTCCTCAAGACCGTCAAGAATCGACGTCACGCTCTCTCTCTCGGCCACGGTCCACCTCGTCTTGGCCCAGGATTGGTGCAGGCCTTGCCGATCGGCGCGGAACTCACTCCACGTCGAGGGGCGCCGTCCCTTCGGCGCGCCCGTCCGGCCCGAGGGTGATCCGCTGGATCCGCGCCTCGGCCCGCTTCAGCAAATGCTCGCAATGCCGCTTCAGCATCTCGCCGCGCTCGTAGATCGCCACCGACTCGTCGAGCGGGACGTCGCCGCGTTCCAGGCGGCGGACGATCTCCTCGAGCTGCTCCAGCGCCTTCTCGAAGGGCAGGTCGGGAGCGGACGGGGCGGTGTCGGGGCGGCTCGCGTTCATCCCAGAGGGCTTCCTTTGGACCGGTTCTAGGGCGGAGCGCGCCCCCGCGACAACCCGAGGGCTCCTGCGGAGGCGGGCCGGCCCACCGTTTTCGGCTTGGCTGGCGTGGTTCGGCCACACCCGTGAGGAGGCGGCCCGAAGGCGGCGCTACGCGACGGCGAGATGGAACGGCGCGCCCTCGAAGGCGTCGGCGCCGCGTCCGATCGACTCGATCGCCGCGACCATGCGGCCCTCGCGCCCAAGCAGGCGGTCGGCGAGCTCCACGAAGCGGCGGTTGGGTGTGGCCGAGGGCGAGGCGGCGCGCAAGTCGCGCGCGAGCTCGGCCTCGTCGCGCTCCGGGTTGAGTGCGCAGGCGGCGATATAGGCCGCAGCCGTCGAGCGGCTGATCCCGGCATAGCAGTGGATGACGAGTGGCTTCTCCCGGGGCCAGGCGCGGACGAAGGCGAGGATCTGCTCCACATGCGCATCCTCGGCGAGGACGTGGCCCTCGCGCGCCGCGGCGATGTCGCTCACCGCGATCACGGCGCGGCACTCCGGTGGGACGGATGGCGGCAGCTCCGGGGCCGCGCCCGAGGTGAGCAGGCTGAGAACATGGCCGGCACCGGTCGCCGCGACGGTCTCGGGCAGGCGGGCGAGGGAGCAGACGTGAAGGCTCGGCACGGGGGTGGTCTCGGCTCTATGCGGCGGCAAGCGTGGTGAAGCGGTCGAGGTAGCGCGCCTGCGCCGCGGCAGTCGGCCAGGGCTCGGCGAGGGCCAGCACCGCCTCAGGCAGCGGCTCGGCCCGGCCGAAATAGCGCGCGGCCTCCGATTCGGAGAAGCCTGCCAGCTGCACGGCCTCCACATGGGCGGCGATCCGGTCGGCGCGCTTCACGAGGCGGGCGAAGGCGGGATCGGGCGCCGGCAGCCCGAAACGGCGGCGGATCGCGGACAGCAGCCGCCGTTCCACACCCCGATAGGCGTCGCCGATCGCGCCCTTCAGCGGCGAGATGATGTCGCCGATCACGTATTCGGGCGCGTCGTGGAGGAGGAGTTCGAGCCCCTCCGCCCGCGTGCAGCCGGGCCTCAGATGCCGGCCCACCGCCTCGACGAGCAGACTGTGCTGCGCCACCGAGAAGACGTGCTCGCCCGCAGTCTGCCCGTTCCAGCGTGCGACCCGGGCGAGGCCGTGGGCGATGTCGGCGAGCTCGATGTCGAGGGGCGAGGGGTCGAGCAGGTCGAGGCGGCGCCCCGAGAGCATGCGCTGCCAAGCCCGCGGCGGCACGGCGCTCACCGGGGACCGCCGAGGCCGGCGCAGGGGGCATGGCGGTGGCAGCCGACGAGATGGTCGTTGACGAGCCCGGTCGCCTGCATGAAGGCGTGGACGATGGTCGGCCCGCAGAAGCCGAAGCCCTCCGCCTTCAGGGCCTTGCTGACCCGCCGCGACAGCGGCGTCTCGGGCAGGATGTCGGCGCGGGACCCGGCGCGGCCCTGGACCGGCGATCCGTCCACGAAATTCCACAGGAAGGCCGAGAAGCCCGGGCCGCGTTCCTCGATCCGCAGCCAGGCCTGGGCGCCGCGGATGGTCGCCTCGATCTTGGCCCGGTTCCGGATGATGCGGGCATCCGCCATCAGCCGGGCGACATCGTCCGCGGTGAACCGGGCGATCCGCTCCGGCTCGAATTGCGCGAAGGCCTCGCGAAAGCCCTCGCGGCGGCGCAGGATGGTGATCCAGGAGAGACCGGCCTGGAATCCGTCGAGGATCAGTTTCTCGTAGAGCGCGCGTCCGTCATGCTCCGGCACGCCCCACTCCGTATCGTGGTAGGCGACGTAAACGGGGTCGAGCCCGGCCCACCAGCAGCGGGGGCAGCCATCGGGATGGGCGATGAGGCCGGTCTCGGACATGCCCTCGGTTTAGCGAGAACAGGAGCGGAACGCCATCGCTCAGGCCGCCGGCTCGCCCGCCGCGTCCGGCATCGCGAAACGCGCATAGGCCGGACGCTCCAGGACCACCGGCCTGTCCCCGGCCCGCAGCGTCTCGCCCGCGCTGAGCGCGTCGCCGAGGCGGTCGAGACGGATCGTGGCGAGGCCCCGCTCCCCGGCGGCGCTCCCCGTCGTGCCGAGCACCTTCCCTCCGGCCGTGACCTCGGTGCCCGGGCTCGCGGCCTCGCCCGCCGGATAGCGCGCGGCGAGCAGCCGGGTGCGGGCGGTACCCCGGTGCTGCATGCGCGAGACCACCTCCTGGCCGACATAGCAGCCCTTGCGGAAGTCGACGCCGCCGAGCTGGTCCATCAGCGCCTCGTGCGGGAAGGCGTCGCCGTAGGCGAAGTCGCGTCCGCCTTCGGGCACTGCCAGAGCGATGCGATGGACGTGGTAATCCTGCGGGCTCGCATCCGCCGAGAAGGCGCCTTCCTCAGCGTAGAGGCGGGCGCCGAGATCGACGGCGCGGGTATCGGCCGCCCGCTGGACCTCCGCCGCCGTGGCGGCACCGTCCCAGGCGGCGGCGACGGCCACCGTTGGGTCGGCGGCGATCTCGACCTTGGCGCGCAGCCGGTAAAGGCCGAGGCGCTTGGCGAGGCCTGCGGCCTGGTCGGCGGCGCAGTCGAGGCGGAAACCGCCCTGTATGCGTGAGATCAGGAAGTCGAACAGGATCTTGCCCTGCGGCGTCAGCAGGGCGCCGAGCCGAGCCTCGGCCTCGCCCAAGGTGACGACGTTGCAGGTCAGCACGCCCTGGAGCAGGTCCGGGGCGTCCTCGCCCGTCACGGTGACGAGGGCGCGGTCCGGCAGAAGCGCGATCGGCATGACATCTCCTGAAGACCTGCGGGCGCGCCGGGGCTGTGCCGCGCGCGCGACCGTGACATAAGCCCCCCCGGACAGCGCCTCAACCGCCCGGGAGATCTCCGATGGACCAGCCCTTCGACCTCGTCCTCGCCGGGGGCACCGTGGTGAACCATGACGGCGAGACCCGGGCCGATCTCGGCATCCGGGCCGGGCGCGTCGCCGAGATCGGCGATCTGACGGGCCGCGACGCCGCAGAGCGGCAGGATTGCACCGGCCTCCACCTCCTGCCCGGCGTCATCGACAGCCAGGTGCATTTCCGCGAGCCCGGCCTCGACCACAAGGAGGATCTCGAATCCGGCTCGCGCGCCGCGGTGATGGGCGGCGTGACGGCGGTGTTCGAGATGCCGAACACCAATCCGCTCACCACGAGCGCCGAGACGCTGGCCGACAAGCTGTCCCGCGCGCATCATCGCATGCATTGCGACTTCGCCTTCTGGGTCGGCGGCACCCACGAGAACGCCGATCAGGTGGCCGAGCTGGAGCGGCTGCCGGGGGCGGCGGGCATCAAGGTCTTCGTCGGATCCTCCACCGGCGCTCTGCTCGTCGAGGACGATGCGGGCGTGCGCGCCATCCTCAAGAACATCCGCCGCCGCGCCGCCTTCCATGCGGAGGACGAGCCGATGCTGCGCGAGCGCAAGGCCCTGCGCGTGCCGAACGATCCCGCCTCGCACCCGGTCTGGCGTTCGCCCGAGGTGGCCCTCAAGGCGACCGAGCGCCTCGTGGCGCTGGCCCACGAGACGGGCGCGCGTATCCACATCCTGCATATCTCCACGAAGGAGGAGATGGCCTTCCTCGCCGGCCACAAGGACGTGGCGAGCTGCGAGGTGACGCCACACCACCTCACCCTCGACGGCGCCGAGGCCTATCCCCGCCTCGGCACGCTGGTGCAGATGAACCCGCCCGTACGCGACGCCGAGCACCGGGCCGGGATCTGGCGCGGCCTTGCCCAGGGCGTCGCCGACGTGCTCGGCTCCGATCACGCGCCTCACACGCTCGAGGAGAAGGCCAAGGCCTATCCCGATTCGCCCTCCGGCATGACCGGCGTCCAGACGCTGGTGCCGGTGATGCTCGACCACGTGGCGGCGGGACGGCTCTCGCTCGCCCGCTTCGTGGACCTCACCAGCGCCGGCCCGAAGCGGCTGTTCGGCATCGCGCGCAAGGGCCGCCTCGCGGTCGGCTACGACGCAGACGTGACGGTGGTGGACCTGAAGCGGCGCGAGACCATCCGCAACGGCTGGATCGCCTCGAAATGCGGCTGGACGCCCTATGACGGCGTCACCGTCACCGGCTGGCCCGTCGGCACCGTGGTGCGCGGCGCCCGCGTGATGTGGGACGGGATCCTGACCGCGCCCGCCCGCGGCGAGGCGGTGCTGTTTGAGGAGGCGCTGGGGACAGCCTGACGGGCAGCGATTTTCCCTCCCCCCGCAGAGGGGGAGGGAGGGGCCGTGTCGATCGTTATGCCTGGCGCCGCGCCCTCGCTCAGTGCTGCAGCGTCGTCGTGAAGGCACCGCCGCGGATGCGCTCCGGGAACCCCTCCGCGTAGCGCGCGGTCGCCTCCTCACCATAGGTGGTGACGAGTTCCTGGAAGGCGGCGAAGAGGGCGGCCTGGGCCATGCAGTCGGCGTCGAGTCCATCGAGGCAGCCTTCGGCAAAGGCCTCCGAGACGTAACTCAAGGCGACGCGCTTCTCCTCCACATCGGCCTCGACCGGGGTAGGGTGAAAGGTCTGGTGAAGCATGGCGCATCGTTTCCCTCGCGCCGGGCTGGGGACCCGGCGACGAGGCGAATGATAGGCGGCTCGATGGGCGCAGACCAGTCGGGAATTTCGAGTCGGTTAACGCGACCCGGATGATTTGCTCTTTCCGGCAACGGATCGCCGGGTGTTGCGCGCCTGCATCAGCCCCCGAAACGACCGGCCAGGCCGTGCGACAGACGCTCACCCTCGGCCACGAAACGCGTCACCGCCTCCTGTGCCGCCGGCGTGCAGATCCGGTAGGTCACCGCATAGGCGCGGTAGCCGCGATTGAAGGCGCCGGCGAGACGGTCGCGCCGGTTCGGGGTGACGCCCTCGGCCTCGATCAGGGCCTTCATCCGGCTCGGCCATTCCGCCGCGTCTGGCGCCGCGCAGAGTCCGCGGAGGAAGGCCAGAGACCCGATGATCTCGGCGAGCCGCATCAGGTCGCGGTCGTAGGGGGCGGGCTGCTCGGGCGGCGGGGGCGGCTCCTTTTCCTTCTCCGGCGCCTTCTGGGCCGGCCGGGCCCCGCGCTGCTGGGCCTCGGCAGGCGAGCCCGCCCCCATCAGGGAGAGGCAGCAGAGCAGGGCGGCGCAGGCCCGCAAGATCCTGGGATTCCAAAGGGATTTGTCCCTTTGGCCGGAAGCCGGAGCTGATGCTCGGATGTCTACACCAGGGCTCCGCCCTGGACCCGCAAAAGCGGTGACCCCTTTCGAAACCCAGACCTGATCCATCACAGGCTGGGCTCCAGGGCAGCGACCCGAGCGAAGGCTTCCGTCAGCGTGCCGACCAAGCCGGGTGTGGTCGCGAGGCCTGCGACCTCGTCGAGCCGGGCCCAGCGCACGTCGAGGGCTTCCGGCCCCGGCATCGGTTCGCCCGCCGTCCATAGTGCGGCGTGGGGCAGCACGACGTAGTGATGGCGAGCCCGGCCGTCACCGTCGCGCTCGATGATCTCGGTGGGGGTCAGCACGCCAACCACCTGCGCCTCCAGGCCGACCTCTTCGTGCAGCTCGCGCAGAGCCGCTTCAGCCAGCGTCTCGCCGGCCTCGACCTTGCCGCCGGGCAGCGTCCAGACCCCGCGCATCGGCTCGTTGGCGCGAGCGGCGAGCAGCACCCGGTCGCCGCGGATCACCGCGATCGAGGCGCCGACGATCGGCCGCGCCGGAAAGAGCCGCGTCTCCGCCCTGCTCACGGCGCCACCACGGCGACACGGCCGTCGGCCAGCCCGACGAGGAGGCGGGACGCAGGCCCGCGCCCGAGCGCGGCGACACCGGTCGCGGCTGGGGCGGGCAGGGGTGCGCGCAGGCGCTCGCGCGGCGGGCCGCCCTTGAACGCGACCACGGCGAGGGCGGTCCCGCCCGCGGAGGGGAGGGCGAGTTCGGCCGAGCCCTCCTGGTCCGGCTCGACCAGGGCGGCGAGATCGACCTCGGGCGGACCGGCGGCGTAGCCGGGAGCCTCTCCGACGAGGGCGAAGGCGTCCGGCGCGACCGACCAGAGCTGGAGTGTGCCGTCGCCCTTCACGGCGGCGGCCTGCGGCACGGCCGGTGCCGTGAAGGGGGCGATCGCCGCGAGCCGGATCGGGCCGCCGGCCTGCGGGGCGGTGCGCGCGAGGACGGACCAGTCGGCGCCGTCCTTCCGCCCGATCAGGGCGAGGCCGCCGTCCGCACCCGTCAGGGTCGCGGCGAGGAAGGCGGGCTTGCCCGCCAGCCGCAGGGCCCGCGGCCGGGACGTGGCAAAGACGGAATCGGAGCCGGCCGGGACCGTGGCGGTCGTCACCGGCACCGGCTTCGGCTCGGCGCTGACGGCCATCGGCTGGCGCTCGCGGATGGTCAGCGCGGCCGCGCCCGGCAGGCCGCCACCGCCGCGGGTCGGCCCGGTGAGGTAGGCGCTCAGGGCCCCGGCCAGCGCACGGCGCGAACCGGGCAGGGCACCGCGCGGCGTCTCGGCGGCGGCGAGCCCCTCGATCGCCTCGGCGCCGAGCAGGGTGGTGCGGATCTGTCCCTCGGCGAGGCTCAGCGCGGCCCCCCCGCCCTCGCCCCAGACGACGACGACCGGCGCGCGATCCTCCTCGCCGGATTCCGGGGCGGGATCGCCCGATCGCGGCCGGGCGAGCGGCAGGAGGCCGGAGGTCGCCACCGCGACCGCGACCTCGCTCGACGGACCGCGCATGGCGGTGACGCGGAAGGGCAGGTCGAGCACGCTCACTTGCGGCTCGGCCGCGGCAGGTCCGGCTGCGGCCAGTGCGATCAGCAGCGCGCCGGCCCGCCGGGCGGCATCAGACATGCTGGCCGCCGTTGATGTGCAGCTCGGCGCCGTTCACGTAGGAGGAGGCCTCGGTACAGAGGAAGTAGATCGCCTTGGCGACCTCGTCCGGCGTGCCGAGCCGGCGCTGCGGGATCTGGTCCACGAGCTTCTCGGTGCCGGGCGAGAGGATCGAGGTGTCGATCTCCCCGGGAGAGATCGCGTTGACGCGCACGCCGAGCGGCCCGAAATCCGCGGCCATCTCGCGGGTGAGGCCGGCCAGCGCCGCCTTCGAGGTGCCGTAGGCGGCACCCGCGAAGGGGTGGACGCGCGAGCCCGCGATCGAGGTCACGTTGACGATCGAGCCCTTGGCGCGGGCGAGCTCCGTCTTCAGACCTCCGGCGAGCAGGATCGGCGCGAAGAAGTTCACCTGGAAGACCCGCTGCCAGTCGGAGAACGGGGTGGCGATGGCACCGAGCCTCACGCCATCGGGCCCCTTGGGCGAGATGCCGGCATTGTTGACGAGGGCGTGCAGCACGCCGCCTTCGGCCGCCAGGCGCTCGGCCACCTCGCGCACGCCGCGCTCGGTGTCGGCGGCATCGGCGAGATCGACCTGGAGATGATCCTCGGCCCCCATCTCCCACGGGCAGTTCTCCGGGAAGGGATGGCGCGAGCAGGTGATGACGCGCCAGCCGGCCGCTGAGAAGCGCTTCACGGTGGCGTGGCCGATGCCGCGGCTCGCCCCCGTGAGGAGCATGATGCGGCGGCGCTCGTTGACGGGTGTGGCCAAGACCTGCCTCGCTGCGATCCGCGGCTGCCCAGGGGCGCCGCCCGCCGACGGACTGAGGAGGTGGTCTAAGCGCTGCGGGGCGGAAAATCCAGGCCGTGCGCCGCGGCATGGGCGGGCGTGCGCGGCCCTTGACCGGGGCCGGGCCGCGGTGTCTGGCAGGGCAGAGCCCCCGAGGAGCCCCGCATGTCCAGCCCCGACCGCGACCGCCTGCCGCCGATCCCCGAGGAGGCGCTCAGCCCCGAGCAGCGGAAGGCGGCTGCCGCCTTCGCCGAGACCCGCGGCACCCCAGTCTTCGGGCCGTTCTGGCCGTTGATCCGCAGCCCCGAGATGATGCTGCGGGCGAGCGACATGGGGATGTATCTGCGCTATGGCAGCGCGCTGCCGCTGGGCCTGAGCGAGTTCGCGATCCTCGTCGTCGCGCGGCTCTGGAGCCAGCAGGTCGAGTGGCACATCCACCACCCCATCGCCCTGAAGGCAGGCGTCCTGCCTGAGACCGCCGCCGCCCTCGCGGAAGGCCGCCGGCCGGAGACGATGAGCGCGGACGAGGCGCTGGTCTACGCCTTCTCGACGGAATTGCAGGTGAACCGCGCGGTCTCGGACGCCACCTACGCGGCCCTGGTCGCCCGCTTCGGCGAGCGCGGCGCGATCGATCTCGCGGGGATCAACGGCTACTACGCGCTGCTCGCCATGACCATGAACGTCGCCCGCACCGCGCTGCCGGAGGGCACCGAGCCGCCGCTGAAGCCGCTGACGCCCTGACCCTCCGTCAGCGCGCCGCGCCGTCGGCCCGGGCGAGCTCGCGCCATTCGAGCACCAGCCGCTCGAAGGCGGCGAGATCCTGCGGCGCGATCCGGCCGAGAGTGCGCCCGACATAGGCGGCCTGCGCGGCGAGCCCCCGGACGGCGAGGTCGCGCCCCGCCTCCGTCAGGTGCAGCGCGTGCGAGCGCCGGTCCCCGGGGATGGCGTGGCGCTCGACGAGCCCGGCCTCGACCAGCCGGTCGATCAGCCCCGACACGTTGCCCTTGGTGACGTAGAGCCGCTCGGCCAGTTCCTGCTGGGTCAGGCCCTCGCGCTCGGTCAGCGTCGAGAGCACGTCGAATTGCGGGATCGACAGGCCGAGTGCGCGCAGCTCCGTGCCGATCGCCGCCGTGACCCGGCGGCTCAGGCGGATGAAGCGGAACCAGACCCGGAGCGGGTCGGCAGGTGGACTGGGCTCGGGACGCGACATGGCATTCCAGGCTATACCAGAGGGGCCACGCCGCTTCATCCGGGCCGGGGGCGCCGTCCCCTGCCGGGTGCAACCGTTCCGCTTCCTGCCGCGTCGTGGGGATTGTAAGATCCCGCCCCGGAAACCCCGTCCGAGTGTCCATGCGCCGCCTTCAGTTCGAGGAGCCCGTCACCCGCGCCGGCCCGCTGGCGCGCCGGCTCGCCCTTCTCTCCCTCCTCGTCACCGTCCTGGCCCTGGTGCTGGTGCGTGATCCGCGGGCCGAGACCGGCCCGGCGCTGGCCACGCTCGCCGCCGGGCTCGGCGTCGCGGCCCTGGCGATCCTCGCCGCCGCCTTCGCCTTCGTGCGGGTCTGGCGGGAGGGCGCGCGGGGGCTCGGCGCCGCGCTCGCCGGTCTGTTCCTGGCCACCGTGATCCTGGCCTATCCCGCCTACGCGGCGATCCGTGGCCTGCGCCTGCCGGCGCTCGTCGACATCACCACGGATATCGACAACCCGCCGGCCTTCTCGCGCTCGCGGGCCGCCTTCGCCGCGCGGGACGGACGCTACCCGGCCGATCCCGGCCCCGCCGCCCGCGAGCGCCAGCGCGCGGCCTATCCGCAGATCGCGCCGCTCACCCTCGACCTCGACGCCGACGAGGCCTTCGAACTCGCCCGCAAGGCGGCGGTCAACCGGAAATGGCAGATCGTCGAGGCGATCCGGCCGGGCGGGCGGCTCGGCAACGGCCGGATCGAGGCGGTCTCGCGCGGCCTCGTGCTCAACCTGCCCGACGACGTGACCGTGCGCGTGCATCCCCGCGCGGACGGCGCCCGCATCGACGTGCGCTCGGCCTCGCGGCTGGGCGACCGCGACTTCGGCGCCAATGCCGACCGGATCCGGGCCTATCTCGACGAGGTGGCCAACCTCGCGCTCGCCGTGAAGTAGGAGAAGAGCCGGGGGCGCTGCCCCGGCGCCCCGCCAAAGGGGCGCCCCCTTTGGGATCCCGGACCATCAAGCCGCGGCGAGCGGCTTGGAAACGTCTTCGAGCGACTTGCCCTCGGCCGCGGTGCCCCAGATCCAGCCGACCACAGAGGCGATCAGCATGAGCGCGGCACCCAGCAGGTAGCCCGCGAAGACCGCGCCGCGCGAGCCGGTCTCGACCAGCGTCCCGAACAGGAGCGGGCCCGAGACGCCGCCGATCCCGGTGCCGAGCGCGTAGAAGGCCGCGATCGCGAGCGCCCGGATCTCCAGCGGGAAGGTCTCGGCCACCGTCAGATAGGCCGAGCTCGCCGCCGCAGAGGCGAAGAAGAACACCACCATCCAGGCCGCGGTCTGACCCGTGGCGCCGAGCGCCTCGATCTTGAACAGGTAGCCGGCGATCGCGAGCAGCACCGCCGAGATGCCGTAGGTGAAGGCGATCATCGGCCGGCGCCCGACCGTATCGAAGAAGCGCCCGAGCACCACGGGGCCGAGGAAGGAGCCGAGCGCGAAGGGGAGCAGGTACCAGCCGACATGGCCGCCCGGCACGCCGTAGAAGCGCTCCAGCACCAGGGCATAGGTGAAGAACAGAGCGTTGTAGAAGAAGGCCTGGCCGATCATCAGGCACAGCCCCACCAGCGTCTGCTTGCGGCTCGTCACGAACATCGCCTGCGCCACCTCCGAGAGCGGCGTGTGGTGGCGGACCTTGAGCCGGTTGTGCTTCGAGCCGTCCGGCGGGGGCAGGGTGACGCCGTGGTCGGTGAAGCGCTTCTCGATGCCTGCCACCACCCGGTCCGCCTCGGCCGCGTAGCCGTGGGTGACGAGCCAGCGCGGGCTCTCGGGGATCCAGCGGCGCAGGAGCAGGATCGCGAGCCCAATGCCGCCGCCGACGAAGAAGGCCACGCGCCAGCCCCAGGCCGGGTCGATCACCTCCGGCCGCAGCAGCACGATCGATAGGAAGGAGCCGAGCGCCGCCCCGATCCAGAACGAGCCGTTGATGACGAGGTTCGTCCAACCCCGCGCGCTCGCCGGCACCAGCTCCTGGATGGTGGAGTTGATCGCCGTGTACTCGCCGCCGATCCCGGCACCTGTGAGGAAGCGGAAGAGGCAGAAGGTGTAGATGTTCCACGACAGGCCCGTCGCCGCGGTGGCACAGAGGTAGAGGGCCAGCGTGATGAAGAACAGCTTCTTGCGACCGATCCGGTCGGTGAGCCAGCCGAAGCCGACCGCGCCCGTCACTGCGCCGACGAGGTAGGAGCTCGCGGCCAGTCCCACGTCGAATTCGGTGAACGACATCGGCGGCTGGCGCAGCGCGCCGACCAGCGAGCCCGCCAGCGTCACCTCCAGCCCGTCGAGCACCCAGGTGATGCCGAGGGCGACGATGACGAGGACGTGGAATCGGCCCCAGGGCAGCCGGTCGAGCCGGGCCGAGATGTCGGTGTCGATCACCGCGCCGACCGGGGCCCGCTCCGGGATGGCGCCGGCCTCGCGTCCGGTCTCGACCTTGCTCGCCATGGGCGTGTTTACCTTGTCTCGGAAGAGATGTTCACGACCGCGCCGCGGGTGTTGGGAAGTCGCCCGCGCGACGCCCCGTTGAGAACGGCCTTCAACGAACCCGGTGCGAGCTAGGGCGTTCCTTCGGACTGCCCGCTCATGACACCCGATCTTCCCGGCCGCCCCGCCCGGATTCTCCTGCTCGCCCTCCTCGCTGGCCTCGTTCCCGCCCATGCGGCCGAGAGCGGCCCCGGTGTGGACCGGCCCCGCATCGAGCTTGGAGCGGAGGTCTGGCGCCTGCGCCCGGCCGAATCCGGATTTCCGGCGAGCGCCGTCCCGCCGCAGCGCGACGCCCGCGGGCGAACCGTCACCGAGATCCCGGACTCGCGCCGCAACGTGCGCATGGTCTACCCGGCGCTGACCGAGGCTCGGTGGTCGCCGTGACCGCATCCGGCCGGACGCGGCTCGGGAGCGCCGGACTACCGCCACTTTGAGGGGGCAGGAAAGTCGCCGATCCACGCCCGATGGGGGAGCCGACGCATGCCGGTCCGACAGCTTCTCGCCGTCCTGCTTCTGCTGCAGGCCGGCGCCTGCACGCGTCTCCTGCACCCGGTCGCGCAGACCGGCACGGTGCCCCAGGGCATCGGGCCCGATCCCGTCGAGGCACGCCCCGTCGCGCCGACCCGGCGCGGGCGCGCGGCCGATGCGGTCGACCCCGAGGACGCCCTGCGCCGGTCGGCTGCCGACCGCGAGCGCTGGGCGAAGGAACGGCCCGCCGAATGAGCGGCGCTCCGGACCGCGCAAGTCGCTATCTTTCGCACCGGCGCATGCCTATTGATCCGCGCCGGCACCGCGAGGAACGGACCAGCGCGGCCAGATCGGGGCATGCCGAGCCTCACCCGAGCACGAGCAGGGATGACGCTTCATCGATGCTGACCCACACGCTCGACGATTTCGCAGTCTCCGAAGATCCGGCCGATCTCGCGATCATCTGCAACATCGCCTACAAGACGATGCTTGCGCTCTACGGCGATCTCTTGGTTCTTCACGGCCGCCACGACCTGGCGGCTGCCGAGCGGGCGAATCAGGCGATGATCGAGAAGGCGCGCCTCCATGTCCGCGAGATCCTGGCGCGCCTGCCGGACAGTCTCGTCCTGTCGGATGCGGGCGACCTCCTGAACGCGCATCTGCGCAGCATGCTGCTCGAAGCGGAGCGCGAGATGCGTGCCCGCGTGACGCAGGAGATCTGAGGGTCCCTCCGCGGCGTCGGGCACCGGTCTCAAAGGCAAAGCGGGCAGAATCGTCGCCGACGCGCGGCGGCGCGGGAGAGCGGCGCGCAAGTCCGTCCCCGGCGCGGCTGCCATGCTCGTTCGAGGCTTGCCCGAATCCACCGGATCCGTATCCCAAGCTCGGCCGTCCACACGGCCGCAGCCTGAGGAGACTGGATGATTCTCGACGCGCAGCACGATCGCTCTGCCTCGCAGCTTGCCACCGTCCCTGACGAGACTCACGCCACACCACACGCGATCCGGCCCGTCACGGCCGGCCCACAGGACCCGACACCGCCGGTGGATGCCGAGGCGGCCCCGCAGCAGAGCCCCTCGACCAACGCCTTCGAAGCCTTTGGCTCCTTCTCATAGGCGGGCGGACGGGGCCCGCCGAAGCGGATCCCAGTTCAGCGGGCCCCGTCGACACGAGAGGGCCGCCACCGTGATCCGGCGATCATGGCGGCCGACCTCCGGAGACTCTGCGCGCCGGGGCGATCTCCGCCCCGGCCCACCCGGTCGGGCCCGGCGCTGCGCCGGGCGCGCTCTCCGACTGGGACCCGGACACCGGCCGACCGGGGGAGAGCCGGGCTTCAGTCCCAATACCGGCCCGGAACAGCATGCCCGGCCCATTCTCACCCGCATTCGGGGCGGCATCGGTTTTGCTGCCGGGCATTGCGGCCGTACAAGGCGGCTGGATATTGACCTGCCGTGAACCGGCACGGTGGGACGGGAGCGGTGGCAATGGGGTCTGAGATGGCGAGTTCCGGTGCTGCTCCGGAGATCCGTCCGGTGATCCTGTGCGGCGGCTCCGGCACACGGCTGTGGCCGGCCTCGCGCGAGAGCATGCCCAAGCAGTTCGCGCGCTTGGTCGATCCGGTCCAATCCACCTTCCAGGCGACGGCCCTGCGGGTGGCCGATCAGGCCCTGTTCGCCAAGCCGACGGTGATCGCTGCGGCCGAATCGCGCTTCATCGCCGCCGAGCAGCTCGCCCAGGTCGGGCTCTCCGCCGACATCCTGCTGGAGCCGCAGGGCCGCGACTCCGCCGCGGCCGTGGCCGTGGCCGCCCTGCACGCGGCGTCGGCCGACCCGCAGGCCATCGTGCTGATCATGGCCGCCGACCACGTCATCGGCGACGCGGACGCCTTCCGCGCCGCGGTGGCGGCGGCAGCCGAGGGCGCGCGCGCCGGCCAGATCATGACGCTCGGCATCGAGCCGACGCGGCCCGCCACCGATTACGGCTATATCCGCCGCGGCAGCGCCCTCCCGGCAGCCGCGGGTTACGCGGTCGAGCGCTTCGTGGAGAAGCCGACCCAAGCGGGCGCCGAGCGCCTCATCGCCGACGGCGCGCTCTGGAATTCCGGCTACTTCCTGTTCCGCGCCGACGTGATGCTGGCCGAGCTCGCAGCCTTCGCCCCGGACACCCTCGCCGGCGCCAGGGCCGCACTGGAGGCGGCCGCGCGCGACCTCGACTTCATCCGCCTCGACGCGGCGGCCTTCGCCACCTGCCCCAAGATCTCGATCGACTACGCGGTCATGGAGCGCACCGGCCGGGCGGGCGTGGTGCCGGTCTCCTTCCCCTGGTCGGACGTGGGCACCTGGGACGCGGTCTGGCAGGTTCTCGACCACGACGCGGCCGGCAACGCGCTACGCGGCCGGGTCGAGCTGATCGACACGAAGAACAGCCTCGTGCACAGCGCCGGGGACGGCCTGACCACGGTGGTTGGCCTCGAGGACGTGGTGGTGGTGACCACGCCCGACGCCGTGCTGGTGGCCTCGAAGGCACGCTCGGGCGCGGTCAAGGAACTGGTCGGCCAACTCCGGGCCAAGGCGCATCCCGAGGCGGACGCGCATCTGCGCATGTACCGGCCCTGGGGCTGGTACCAGCGCATCGACATCGGCGAGCGCTTCCAGGTGAAGCGGATCCAGGTCGTGCCGGGCGGGCGCCTCTCCCTGCAGAAGCACTATCACCGGGCGGAGCACTGGGTGGTGGTGAAGGGCACGGCCGAGGTGACGGTGGACGAGCGGGTAGCCCTGGTCCACGAGAACGAGGCGATCTACCTGCCGATCGGCTCGATGCACCGGCTCTCGAACCCCGGCAAGATCCCGCTGGAGCTGATCGAGGTCCAAGTCGGCTCCTATACCGGCGAGGACGACATCATCCGCGTCGAGGACATCTACGGGCGCTGAGCCGCCGCAGGCCAAAGTGTGCCGATTCCGACCGATGGCCGGGATCGGAGCGCCCGGCGGACGATTGCCGCCGTTCAGTCGCACGGGCAGACGGCGGTGAGACGCATTCATCGCCGTCTGGTATCAGCGCGCGCCGGCCTCGACGGGCGCCCCAACGGCGCTGCGCCAGTCGCCGAGCAGCCTCGCGCGCTTGGCTCGGTCCTGGATCGCGAGCAGTTCCGGGCTGATCTCGATCGGCCGCAGGATCGCCGAGGCCGGGGGCAAAGCGGGACCGTCCGCCTCCGGCACGGTGTTGCCGTCGAAGCCGAAGGCGAAGCTGGTCTCGCGGGCCCGCGCCTGGCCACGCGCGGAGAGCAGATAGGCCACGAAGGCGCGGGCGGCCTCGGTATGCGGCGCGCGCTTCGGCACGAAGATCGCCCGGCTCAGCACCAGCGTGTAGTCGCGCGGGATGACCACCCGGAGCGGGGCGCCCGCCCGGACCGCCGCCACCGCGTAGGAGCCGAGCAGGTTGTAGCCGATGGCGAGGCGGCCCGCGGACAGCGCGTCGAGGATGTCGGTGGTGCAGCAGCTCAGGGATACGCGGGCGCGGCCGAGCGCCTCCATGACGCGCCCGAACACCGCGCCGGCACGGGCGTCGTAGGCCGAGAACAGGTAGCCGATCCCCGAACTCGTCACGTCGTAGGTGCCGATCCGACCGGCATAGCGCTCGGGATCGGCGCGCAGGAGGTCGATCAGCTCGGCGCGGGTGCGGCGGACATCCTCCGGCCGGACGGCGTCGCGGTTGTAGACGATCACCGCCGGCTCGAAGGTGAAGCCGAACAGCTCGTCCCGCCAGCGGGTCCAGCGGGGCAGGCCGGTGCTGGCGAGGCCGAGCTTCTCGGCGCAGCCGTCGTTGACGAGCTTCACGAGCTGGTCGACGGAGGAGGACAGGACGAGGTCAACCCCGCCGGCCCCCTCGCAGGCGACGCGCATCCGGTCGAACAGCTCGGCGGTGACGTACTCGGTGTAGGTGATGCCGACATCCGGCCGGGTGGCCTGGAAGTCCTCGATCAGCGGGCGCATCGCCGCGACGTCGGTGGCCGCATGCAGGTTGAGGCTCACGGCCTCGGCGCCGGGCGCGGGAAAGCGGTGGGTCTCGATCGCCCGCGCCGCGCCCATGCCGAGGAGGAGCGCGAGGACGAGACCGGCGGCGAGGCGGAAGGCCCGGCTCATGCCGCCCTCGCAGTCGCGACGGCAGCGGGGATCGTGAGGCTGACGGAGAAGCGCCCATCGGCGAGGGTCGCGAAGGCGAGGCGGCCGCCATGGGCCGCGACCACGTCGCTGGCGATCGAGAGGCCGAGTCCGGCCCCCTTCTGCGCGCCCTCGCCACGCTCGCCGCGGCCCGGGCCGCCTTCGAAGGGCCGGGTCACCCGCTCGCGATCCTCCGGCGGGATGCCGGGCCCGTCGTCGATCACCGCGATCTCGCCCAGCCGGCCCAGATCGCGCACGGCGATCTCCAGCCGCGCCCGCGCGCCGTGCTTGATGGCGTTTCCGACAAGGTTGCCGAGCGCCTCCCGCAGTGAGATCGCGTCGCCCAGCACCAGGACGGGCGTCTCCGGCCCCTCGAAGGCGAGGTCGAGTTCGAAGGGGGCCGACAGCGAACCGACCGCGGAGCTCGCCGCGTCGCGCAGCACCTGGCGGCCGAGCTCCGCGAGATCGACCGGCGCGAAGGGCACGGATTCGATCCGGTGGCTCACCATCGCATGGTCGAGGAGCTGGTTGGTGAGGCGGGCAAGTTCCCGGGTGCGCGCGCGGATCCGGGTCAGGCGGGCCCGGCGCTCCTCGGCCTCCGGCCCGGTGCCGGTCTCGGACCAGGCCAGCATCTCGACCTGCGAGGAGAGGGCGGCGAGCGGCGTGCGGATCTGGTGGCTCGCCTCGGCGACGAAGCGCTGGAGCACGGCCTGATGCCGCGACAGGCGCGTGGTGAAGCCGTTGATGGCCCCGACGAGCGCGCCGATCTCCCGCGGCGTCTCGATCGCGAGCGGGGCGAGGTCCTTCGGGTCGCGCTCGCACATGGTGCGCTCGACCCGGGCCAGCGGCGCCAGGGCGAGGCGCACGGCGGCGAGGGCGGCCAGGAAGCCGAGCAGCATCATGACGGCGAGCAGCGCGAGCGCCTTCACGGTGAGGTCGCGGGCGAGCGCCCCGCGCGCCTCGTTGGTCTGGGCAAGCGCCACGCGCACCCAGCCGGGCGTGGCCGCGTCGGGGATGTAGCGCCGCGCGGCTGCGACCCGCACGGGCACGCCGCGGAAGGTGCCGTCGCCCACCGCCGAGCCGGCGCCGGGCGGATCGACCCGGACCGCAGGCGGCAGGTCGTCGTAGCCGGTGAGCACCGCGCCGTCCGGCCCCGCGACCGCGTAGAAGACCCGGTCGTCGGGAGCGAGCGCCAGGGTCTCGAAGGCCGAGAAGGGCGGGTCGGCGAGCAGCCGCCCGTCCTGCGTGTAGACGCTCTCGGCGATCTGCAGGGCGGCGGCGACCATCAGCCGGTCGTAGGCGTCGTCGGCCGCGCCGCGGGCGTAGCTCGCCGCCACCACGCCGAGCCCGATCCCGGTCACCGCCATCACCGCCGCGACGAGGCCGGTGACGCGCCGGTAGAGGGAGAGGCCGCCCGGCGCGCTCATAGGGGCTTGGGCAGGCCGGGACTGGGCAGGCCGGGATTGAGCTGGTAGCCGAGGCCGCGCAGGGTCCGGATCTGAACCTCGGAGGCCCCGAGCTTGCGCCGAACCCGGGCGACGTACTGCTCGACGGCATTGAAGCTCGGGCTCTCGTCGAGGCCGAACAGGCGGTCGAGCAGCTCGTCCTTGCTGAAGACGCGGCCGGGGCGCGCGGCCAGGATCTCGAGCAGCATCAGCTCACGGCGGGTCATCTCCACCGGGTGGCCGGCCACGCTCACGCTACGCGCCTGCCGGTCGATGGCGATGTCGCCGCAGATCAGCGCATTGGTGGCCTCGCCGGCCGAGCGGCGCAGCAGGGCCCGAGCCCGGGCCTCGAGCTCCCGGAAGTCGAAGGGCTTCACGAGGTAGTCGTCGGCGCCGAGGTCGAGCACCCGCACCCGGTCGTCCACGGCGCCGCGGGCGGTCAGCACGAGGACCGGGCTCGTCCCGCCGCGCCCGCGGAAATCCTTGAGCAGGGCGGGCCCGTCGCGGCCCGGCAGGTTCAGGTCGAGCACGACGAGGTCGTAGACCTGCGTGGCCAGGATCTCCTCGGCGGTCAGGCCATCCTGCGCCCAATCGACATTGTGGCCGATGCGGCGGAAGCCCACGACGATCGATTCGGCGACCTCGGTCGTATCCTCGACGACCAATATCCGCATCGCCGGATCCGCCCCTCAAAACACGAGATCCGAGAGGCCGCCGCGGGATGACGGATCTCGACTTCGCTCACGCGTCGCCCAAACCCGGTCATCCCAAGACTCGAACAGTCGTTCGAAGCTTCGGATCACACGATCGTGCGTCCGCCACCTGTCAGGTTGGCGTCAGAGAGGGGGCATAACAAGCACGATCAACAGAGCCAAGAGCGGCAGCGAACCGCCAGTGACGAAGTGCTCCCGGAGGAAACTTGATGCACGCCGACACCGCAGGACCGATTCCGCTCGACGCTCCGGGCGCCGTGCCCCGGACGACCGAGACCGCGCGCAAGCCGTTCTGGCCCGAGGGCTGGTGGCGGCTGATGGACGTCAAGATCGGCATCATCCCGATCCCGGTCTACCTGATCCTCTGCGCCCTCCTGACGATCCTGACCTTCGAGGGCGAGATCAAGGCCGACGCGCCGACCATGATCGCGGTCCTCGTCCTCGGCGGCTTCACCTGCGCCGAGATCGGCAAGCGGCTCCCCGTCCTGCGGGCGATCGGAGCGGGCGCGATCTTCGCGACCTTCATTCCCTCGGCACTCGCCTATTACGGCCTGATCCCGCCGCAGATCCAGAAATCGATCGTCGACTTCACCAAGTTCACCAACTTCCTCTACCTCTACATCGCCGCGATCATCGTCGGCTCGATCCTCGGCATGGACCGGCAGGTCCTGATTCGCGGCTTCCTGAAGATCTTCGTGCCGCTCGCCGTCGGCTCGGTCGCGGCGGGATGCGTGGGCACCCTGGTCGGCATGGCTCTGGGTCTCGGCGCCTACAAGACCTTCTTCTTCATCGTGGTGCCGATCATGGCCGGTGGCGTCGGCGAGGGCGCGATCCCGCTCTCGATCGGCTACGCGTCGATCCTCGGCATCCCCCAGGGCGAGCTCTTCGCACAGGTCCTGCCCCCGGTGATGCTCGGCAGCCTCACGGCCATCCTGTTCTCGGGCACGCTCAACTATGTCGGCAAGCGGATGCCCCACCTCACCGGCAACGGCCGGCTGCAGCCGGGCGAGCACGACGACATGGACACGAAGAGCGAGTCGGTGAAGAGCGAGACCGGCGGCGCCATGGACGTCTCCACCATCGCCGCCGCGGGGCTCACCGCCGTCACCCTCTACCTGCTCGGCGTGATGCTGCACCACGTCGTCGGCCTGCCTGCCCCCGTGGCGATGCTGTTCCTGGCTGTGCTCGCCAAGCTGACCCAGGCGGTCTCGCCCCATCTCCAGGCGGGCGGCTTCGTGGTCTACAAGTTCGTGCAGGTCGGCATGACCTACCCGCTGCTCTTCGCCATCGGCGTCGCCCTGACCCCCTGGGACAAGCTGATGGCCGCCTTCACCCTGGTGAACCTCATCGTCATCGTCTCGACGGTGTTCACCCTGATGGCGACGGGCTTCCTCGTCGGCCGGCGCATGGGCATGTACCCGATCGAGACCGCGATCGTGAACGCCTGCCATTCCGGCCAGGGCGGCACCGGCGACGTCGCCATCCTCACCGCCGCCGACCGGATGCAGCTCATGCCCTTCGCCCAGATCGCGACCCGCATCGGCGGCGCCATCACGGTCACCGGCGTGCTGATCTTCCTGAGCCGGCTGGTCTGAGGCTGGATCTGTCGCTCCCTCTACGGATCTCGGGCTTGCCCGAGATCCGCCCGCCCGACCTGGGCTCGGGGAGGAAAGCGACGGTGTGGACCCGAGTTCGGCATCGACGCCGAGCCGGCGCTTGAAGCGGGGGGCACTCTCCCGGCTCGCATCTGCTCGGCACCGCCCCCGCATCGGGGGCGGGAGAACGAGGCGCGACGCGCCTCAACGAATCAACCGGAGGAAACCATGACGGACAGCCCCGCCGCTGGCGCCGCACGCGCGCCCGCCGCCATCGAGGCGGCCACCATGCGCAAGGTGGGCTTCCGCCTCGTGCCGTTCCTGATCCTCTGCTACTTCATCGCCTATGTGGACCGGGTGAATGCGGGCTTCGCCGCGCTCACCATGAACAAGGATATCGGTCTCAGCCAGGCGATGTTCGGCATCGGCGGCGGCCTGTTCTTCGTCGCCTATGTGCTGTTCGAAGTACCGAGCAACCTTGCCATGGAGCGGGTCGGCGCGCGCATCTGGATCGCCCGGATCATGATCACCTGGGGCCTCGTCGGCATCGCCATGGCGTTCGTCGTCGGCCCCTACTCGTTCTACGCCGCCCGCTTCCTGCTCGGCGCGGCCGAGGCCGGCTTCTTTCCCGGCGTGATCCTCTACCTGACCTACTGGTTCCCCAAGGCCTACCGGGCGCGGGTGGTGGCGACCTTCATGGTGGCGATCCCGCTTTCGAGCTTCCTCGGCTCGCCGCTCTCGGCCGCCCTGCTCGAACTCGACGGCGCCGCGGGCCTGCACGGCTGGCAATGGCTGTTCGTGATGGAATCGATCCCCGCCGTGCTCCTGGGCCTCGGCGCCCTCGTCTTCCTTCCGAGCCGGCCCGCCGAGGCGCGCTGGCTGGCGCCGGCCGAGCGCGACTGGCTGGAGCGCGCGCTCGCCGCGGAGCGCGCCGCACCGGGGGCGCGGGCCGGGCACCTGCCGCTCTGGAAGGTTCTGGCGAGCAAGCAGGTCTGGGCGCTGGCGCTGATCTATTCCGGCTCCTCGGCCACCAGCAACGCGCTCTCCCTGTGGCAGCCGCAGATCCTCAAATCCTTCGGCCTGTCGAACCTGGAGACCGGCCTCCTCAACATGATCCCCTTCGGCATCGCCTCGGTGTTCATGATCCTGTGGGGGCTGCGCGCCGACCGCACCGGCGAGCGCGTCTGGAACACCGCCCTGCCGCTCGCGCTCACGTCCCTCTGCCTCGCGCTCACCAACCTGACGAACTCCCTCACGCTGGTGATGGTGCTGCTCAGCCTCGTCCTGATCGGCAACTACGCGATCAAGGGGCCGTTCTGGGCGCTCGCCACCGAGTGGCTCTCCCCGGCCACCGCCGCGGCGGGGATCGCGGCGATCAACACCCTGTCGCATCTCGGCACCGGCGGCGCGACCTCGCTGCTCGGCCTGATCAAGGACCGCACCGGCAGCTTCCCGCTGGCCCTGACGCCCCTGGTCTGCCTCACCGGGGCCGGCGTGGTCACGGTGCTGATCCTCGGCCGCCACCGCGGAACGCCGCCTACCGCAGAGCGGCCGGCGACGATGAATGCTGTGTAATGTCGACCACTTTCAACCGGCGCGAATCCTATACTCCGGCGCGCAGAACCGGGACTCGTCCGGTTGTCGGGGGCGCCGGCTTCACCGAAACCACCCCCTCGACGGTGGCCTGAATCGCCGCCCCGGCCGGCCGCCCCAGGCGCCAGGCCTTTGATTCGAAGAAGGAACACGTCATGCCGAAAGGATCCGATCTACTCGTCCAGGCGCTTGAGAACGAGGGGGTCGAGCGCATCTTCGGCATCCCGGGCGAGGAGAACCTCGACATCGTCGAATCGCTCCGCACCTCGAAGATCGAGCTGATCCTGACCCGCCACGAGCAGGCCGCAGCCTTCATGGCCGCCACCTACGGCCGGCTCACCGGCAAGCCGGGCGTCTGCCTCGCGACGCTCGGCCCGGGCGCGCTCAACTTCTCCACCGGCGCGGCCTATGCGCATCTCGGCGCCATGCCGATGATCATCATCACCGGTCAGAAGGGCATCCTGAAGGCCCGCCAGGCCCGCTTCCAGATCGTCGACGTGATCGCCTCGATGAAGCCGATCACCAAGATGGCCCGCCAGATCGTGTCCGCCTCCTCGATCCCGACCATCGTGCGCGATGCCTTCCGCGTCGCCATGGAGGAGCGGCCCGGCCCCGTCCTGCTGGAGCTGCCCGAGGACATCGCGGCCGAGAAGGCCGAGTCCTACACGGTGCCGAGCCACCCGGTGGACATCCCCGTGGCCCATCCCAAGGCCATCGCGCGCGCCGCCGAGATGATCATCGCGGCCAAGCGCCCGCTGATCATGCTGGGCGCCGCCGCGTCCCGCCCGCGCTCCACGAGCGACCTCGGCGGCTTCGTGCAGCGCACCGGCATCCCGTTCTTCACCACGCAGATGGGCAAGGGCACCGTCGCCCACGGCACCCGCCTCTACATGGGCACTGCGGCGCTCTCCGAGCGCGACTACGTGCACGAGGCGATCGATGCGGCCGACCTCATCATCGCCATCGGCCACGACACCGTCGAGAAGCCGCCCTTCTTCATGGGCCAGCGCGGCCAGAAGGTGCTGCACATCAGCTACATGCCGGCCAATGTCGAGGAAGTGTACTATCCCGACGCCGAGGTGGTGGGCGATCTCGGGCCCACCCTGAAGCTCATCGCCGAGCGGCTCGAGGACCGGCTGCCGAACGCCGGCGCGCTGCTCTCGCTTCGCGAGCACATCCTGGCGCGGATCTCCGACCGCAACGACGAGGACCGCTTCCCGGTCACGCCGCAGCGCCTGGTGCGCGACGTGCGGAGCGTGATCCCGGAGGACGGGATCGTGTGCCTCGACAACGGGATGTACAAGATCTGGTTTGCCCGGAACTACCGCACCTACGTCGCCAACACGCTGCTCCTCGACAACGCGCTGGCCACCATGGGTGCCGGCCTGCCCTCGGCGATGATGGCCGCGATCCTCTATCCCAACCGCCGCGTCATGGCGGTGTGCGGCGACGGCGGCTTCATGATGAACAGCCAGGAGATGGAGACCGCGGTCCGCCTCGGCCTGAATCTCGTGGTGCTGATCCTGGACGACTCGGCCTATGGCATGATCCGCTGGAAGCAGGCGGTGGACGAGTTCCCGGATTACGGCATGACCTTCAAGAACCCGGACTTCGTGAAATACGCCGAATCCTACGGCGCCACCGGCCACCGGGTCGAGTCGGTCGAGGCCCTGGTGCCGACGCTGGAGAAGGCCTTCCAGGCCGGCGGCGTGCATCTCGTGGCGGTGCCGATCGACTACTCGGAGAACACCCGCGTCCTCGTCGAGGAGCTGCGCGCGAAGGTGAAGGACCTCACCCTCGATCCGGCCGAGTGAGGTTCGGGCCCGCGACCGGGCGGGCCTTTCGAGATCGGGCGCTCGCGCGCTGTCGCGCGAGCGCCCCATGTTCAACCCTCACGTCCAGCCCTACGGCACCAGCAGGGACCTCGCGCGCGCCATGAACCCCTTCACCTTTCAGACCACGCCGAACGTCCTGTTCGAGGCCGGCGCCGCCAGGAAGCTCCCCGAGATCGTGGCTGGGCTGAAGGCCAAGCGCGTCATGCTGGTCACCGACAAGGGCGTGCGCAAGGCCGGCCTGACCGAGGCTGCCGAGGCCGCGCTGAGCCAGGCCGGCATCACCCTCGACATCTACGAGGACGTGCAGGCCGACCCGCCCTCGACCATCGTCGAGGCCGCGGCCGCCCGGGCCCGCGAGGCCGGCACCGACCTCGTCCTCTCGATCGGCGGCGGCTCCGCCCTCGATACGGCCAAGCTCGTGGCCTATCTCGCCAAGTCCGAGGAGCCCCTCGACGGCATCTACGGCGTCGGGCTCGCCAAGGGCGAGCGCCTGCCGCTCGTCCTCGTGCCGACCACCGCCGGCACCGGCTCGGAGGTGACGCCGATCTCGATCGTCACCACGCCGACCACCGAGAAGAAGGGCGTCGTCTCCCACAAGCTCCTACCCGACTGGGCGGTGCTCGACCCCGAGCTGACCCTGGGGCTGCCCGCCCCCGTCACCGCCGCGACCGGCATCGACGCGATGGTGCATGCGATCGAGGCCTTCACCAGCAAGCACAAGAAGAACCCGATCTCGGATCAGCTCGCCAAACAGGCCCTGGCTCTCCTGTCGGCCAACATCCGCACCGCCTGCACCGACCCGAAGAACCTCGAGGCGCGCTCCGGCATGCTGCTCGGCTCGATGCTCGCCGGCATGGCCTTCGCCAACGCGCCGGTCGCAGCGGTGCATGCGCTCGCCTACCCGATCGGGGCGATCTTCCACGTGCCGCACGGGCTCTCGAACGCGCTGGTGCTGATGGGCGTGATGCGGTTCAACCTGAGCCACGCGCAGGGGCTCTATGCCGAGCTCGCGCCGATCATCGACCCGGAGGCGACGGGCCTGCCCGAGGGCGAGGCCGCCGCCCGCTTCGTGGACGGGCTCGCCGCGATCTGCCGGGACTGCAAGGTGCCGGCCTCGCTGGCTGAGGTCGGCGTCACGGAAGCCGATCTGGAGCGCCTCGCCACCGACGCGATGAAGCAGACCCGCCTCCTCGTGAACAACCCGCGCGAAGTCACGCACGGCGACGCCTTCGCGATCTATTCCGAGGCGCTGGACGGCAAGGCGCGGCAGGCGGCCTGAGGCCGCCTGCCGCGGAACCACCCGTCCGCCGCTCCGGCGGGCGGGCATCCTCGTGACGGAGCGCCGGCCGCGGGACGACGGCCGGCCACGGGTAGGGAGGGGCGTGGGATGGATCCCATTGAGAGCATGAAGGCGATGGGCGAGCTGTGGAGCCGCGGCGCCCGCTCCTTCGCCGAGGCACAGGCCAACCTGTTCGGCGCCCTGCAGACCGCTGCCGGCCCGGCGCCGGCTCCCGATTTCGAGGCGGCCCGCGCCGCGCAGGCGGCCTATGCCAAGGCCTGGACCGATGCGCAGGCAGTCGCTGCCGGCTTCAGCGCCCAGCTCGGCGCCAAGCCGGGCCAGGACCCGGTGGCGGCGGAGGTGCTCGCCAAGGTCTTCGACCCACGCGGCTGGCTCTCGGCCTCAAGCGAGGTGGACGCGGCGCTGAGCCGCCTCGCCGAGGGGCCGCAATTCGCCGACCTGTTCCAGGTCGAGCGCAAGTTCGCCGGCCTGACCACGGCCTGGACGGCGCTGCGTCGGCGCAATCTCGAGCACAACACCCTGATGCTGGAGGCCTGGACCCGGGCCACCGGCGCCTTCTCCAAGGCCGTCAACGCGAAGGCCGAGGCCGGCCAGCCGCTGGAATCCGCCCGCGCCCTGATGGCCCTGTGGATCGAGACCGCCAACGACGTCCTGGTGGAGACGCAGCGCTCCGAGGCCTTCCTGAAGAGCCAGCGGGAATCGCTCAAGGCCGCCACGGATCTGCGCCTCGCGCAGCAGGATCTCGGCGAATATTATAGCCAGATGTTCGGCTACCCGACGCGGGCGGAGCTCGACGACCTGCACAAGACGGTGACGGAGCTCCGCCGCGAGCTGCGCGCCCTCAAGCGCGCGAAGGGAGCCACGCGCCAGAAGGAGGCCACGCCGTGAGCCGCCCCACCATCACGCCGGCCGACGCGGTCGCCGAGGTCTCGGCGCTCGGGCGCCGCATCGCGGAGGGCGCCAAGCTTTTCGGCGAGATCCGCGATGCGGACGTACAGATCGCCACCACGCCGAAGGACCTCGTCTGGAGCCAGGACAAGGTCTCGCTCTACCGCTACCGGCCGCTCGCCGAATCCAAGGGCCTGCCTCCGGTGCTGATCGTCTACGGGCTGATCGGCCGCTACACCATGGCGGACCTGCAGGAGGACCGCTCGCTGGTCCGCAACCTGCTCAATCTCGGTCTCGACCTCTACGTGGTCGACTGGGGCAATCCGAGCCGCGCCGAGCGCTTCGTCACCATCGACGACTATGTCGACGGCTACCTCGCCGAGTGCGTGTCCTTCATCCAGGATCAGGCCGGCCGCGAGCGCGTCAACCTGCTCGGCATCTGCGAGGGCGGGGTCTTCACCACCTGCTACGCGGCGCTCTACCCAGCCGACGTCAACGCGATGGTGCTGACCATCACGCCGATCGACTTCCACGCCGATCAGGTCGAGAACCGCCCCGGCCACGGCTTCATCAATCTCTGGATGCGCTCCCTCAGCCCCGAGGACATCGACCGGCTGATCGAGTCGCAGGGCTCGCTGCCCGGCGCCTTCATGGGCTCGGTCTTCTCGATGATGACGCCGATGCGGACGCTGACGAAGTACAACCTCGACCTGCTCGACGCGCTCGCCGACAAGAAGAAGTTCCTGAACTTCCTCCGCATGGAGAAGTGGATCGCCGACCGGCCGGATCATCCGGGCGAGGCGGCCAAGCAGTGGCTCAAGGATCTCTACCAGGACAACAAACTGGTCGAGAACCGCTTCGAGCTGTCCGGCCGTACGGTGAAGCTGTCCGACATCACCTGCCCGGTGCTCAACGTCTTCGCCAAGGACGACCACATCATCCCGCCCGCCACCTCGCGGGCGCTCGGGCCCAAGATCGGCACGCAGGACTACACGGAGCTCGGCCTGCCCGGCGGCCATGTCGGCGTCTTCGTCGGCGGCAAGGCGCAGGCCTTGCTGGGCTCCGGCATCGCCGACTGGCTGAGCGCGCGCGGCTGAGGGAGATCCGGGGTTGGGCAGCCTGAAGAACAAGATCGTCAGCGCCGACGAGGCGGTCGCGATCATCCACGACGGCGACATGGTCGCGGTGTCGGGCTTCGTCGGCATCGGCACGCCGGATGAGCTGATCCTGGCGCTCGCCCGCCGCTTCGAGGTCAGCCAGGGCCCGCGCGACCTCGGGCTGATGTTCGCCGCCGCGCCCGGCGACGGCAAGGAGCGCGGCCTCAACCGCCTCGCGCTGCCGGGTCTCGTCCGCCGGGTCGTCGGCGGGCACTGGGCGCTGGTGCCCAGGCTCGGCGCCCTCGCGGTCGAGGGGCAGATCGAGGCCTACAACCTGCCGCTCGGCGTGGTCTCGCATCTTTACCGCGAGATCGCCGCCCATACGCCGGGGCACATCACCAAGGTCGGGCTCAACACCTTCGTCGATCCGCGTCTCGAAGGCGGCAAGCTCAACGCGATCACCACGGAGGACCTCGTCAGCGTGGTCGAGCTCGGGGGCGAGCCCTGGCTGCACTACAAGGCCTTCCCGGTGAATGTCGCCCTGATCCGCGGCACCACGGCGGATCCCGCCGGCAACATCACCATGGAGCGCGAGGCGCTGACCCTCGACAACCTCGCCGCCGCCATGGCCGCCAAGAACTCCGGCGGCTTCGTGATCGCGCAGGTGGAGCGGCTGGCGGAAGCCGGTTCGCTCAACCCGCGCGAGGTGCAGGTGCCGGGCGTGCTGGTCGACTGCGTGGTGCTGAGCGAGCCCGAGAACCACCGCCAGACCTACGGCACCGCCTACAACCACGCCTATACGGGCCGCCAGCGGGTGCCCCTCGACCGTATCGTCCCGATGAGCCTCGACGCGCGCAAGGTGATCGCCCGGCGCTGCGCCTTCGAATTGCCGCTGGGCGGCGTGGTCAATCTCGGCATCGGCATGCCCGAGGGCGTCGCCGCGGTGGCGGCCGAGGAGCGGGTGCTGCGCTACCTCACGCTCACCGCCGAGCCCGGCGTGATCGGCGGCCTGCCGCAGGGCGGGCTCGATTTCGGCGCGGCGCTCAACCCGGCGGCGGTGCTGCATCAGAACCAGCAATTCGACTTCTACGACGGCGGCGGCCTCGATCTCGCCTGCCTCGGCCTGGCGCAGTGCGACGGGGCGGGAAACGTCAATGTCAGCCGCTTCGGCAAGCGGCTGGCCGGCGCCGGGGGCTTCATCAACATCTCGCAGAACGCGAAGTCGCTGGTCTTCGCCGGCACCTTCACGGCCGACGGGCTCAAGGTCGCGGTGGTGGATGGGGGCGTGCGCATCCTGCAGGAAGGCCGCTCGCGCAAGTTCATCGAGGCGGTGGAGCAGGTCACCTTCTCGGGGTCCTACGCCGCCGAGCGCGGCCAGCCGGTGCTCTACGTGACCGAGCGCTGCACCTTCCGCCGCACCCGGGCCGGGATGGAGCTCGTGGAGGTGGCGCCCGGCATCGACATCGAGCGGGACATCCTCGCCCAGATGGGTTTCGAGCCCATCGTCCAGGACCCGAAGCCGATGGACCCGCGCCTGTTCCGGGAGGGCGTGATGGGGCTGGAGCCCTGGCTCCTCGGCCTCTCCCTCGCCGAGCGGCTCAGCTACGATGCCGAGCGCAACATCCTGTTCTGCAACCTCGAAGGTTTCCAGGTCCGGACCATCGAGGATGTCGAGCTGGTGCGCCGTGAATACGAGCGCACCTGTCAGGAGATCGGGCGCAAGGTGCACCTGATCGCCAACTACGACGGCGTCGAGATCGATCCGACGGTCAGCGACGCCTACTTCTCCACGGTCGCTTATCTGGAGAACCGCTACTACGAGACCGCGTCTCGCTATACGACGAGCGCGTTCATGAGACTGAAACTCGGCGCATCGCTGGCAAGTCGGGACCTGGCTCCCCACGTCTTCGAGACAAAAGCCGAGGCACAGGCGAGGAATACGGCCCAGAGCGTGCCCATCAAGCCGCGGAACGCCGCGCCACAGCCTCCGAAGGAAACCTCGAATGCCTGAGACCGAGACCCTGTCCCTCAAGGACCCGAGCCTGCTCGTCGATGCCTGCCTGATTGGCGGCGAATGGTCGAAGAGCGGCGCCGGGTCGATCGAGGTGAACAACCCCGCCACCGGCGCGATCATCGCCCGGGTGCCGAATGCCGGAACCGAGGAGACGCGCCGCGCGATCGAAGCCGCGCACGCCGCCTTCCCGGCCTGGCGCGCCAAGACCGCCAACGAGCGCGCCACGCTCCTCAAGAAGCTCGCCGCGCTCGTCACCGAGAACCAGGAGGATCTCGCCCGCATCCTCACCGCCGAGCAGGGCAAGTCGCTGGCCGAGGCCCGCGCCGAGGTCGGCATGTCGGCGGCCTACGTCACTTGGTTCGCGGAAGAGGCGCGGCGCGTCTACGGCGACGTCGTTCCCTCGCCCTGGGCCGACCGCCGGATCCTCGTCACCAAGGAGCCGGTCGGCGTGGTGGCGGCGATCACGCCGTGGAATTTCCCCTCGTCCATGATCGCCCGCAAGCTCGCCCCGGCGCTGGCCGCCGGCTGCCCGATCGTGATCAAGCCGGCAACGCAGACGCCGCTGTCGGGCCTGGTCTGGGGCCTGCTCTGCGAGCGCGCCGGGATCCCCGCGGGCATCGTCTCGGTGCTCACCGGCTCGGCCAAGGCGATCGGCGGTGAGATGACCGGCAGCGCGCTCGTGAAGAAGATCACCTTCACGGGCTCCACCGAGATCGGCAAGCTGCTGATGAGCCAAGCGGCCGGCACGGTGAAGAAGGTCTCGATGGAGCTCGGCGGCAACGCACCCTTCATCGTCTTCGACGACGCCGATCTCGACCGCGCGGTCGAGGGCGCGATGCTGGCCAAGTACCGCAATTCGGGTCAGACCTGCATCTGTACCAACCGGCTGCTGGTGCAGGACGGCATCTACGACGCCTTCGCGGAGCGGATGGCCAAGGCCGCCAATGCGCTCAAGGTCGGCAACGGCACGGAGGAGGGCGTGGTCCAGGGCCCGCTCATCGACCACGCCGCCGTGGAGAAGGTCGAGGCGCATATCCGCGACGCCACCGCCAAGGGCGCGCGGGTGATCGCGGGCGGCAAGCGCCACGCGCTCGGCGGCTCCTTCTTCGAGCCCACCGTGCTGGTCGATGTCGTCCCCGGCATGGCGGTGGCGAAGGAGGAGACCTTCGGGCCGCTCGCGCCGATCTTCCGCTTCCGCGACGAGGCGGAAGCGATCGCGATGGCCAACGACACCGAGTTCGGGCTGGCCTGCTACGTCTACACCAAGGATCTCGGCCGGACCTTCCGGGTCTCGGAGGCGCTCGAATACGGCATGGTCGGCGTCAACGAGGGCATCATCACCACCGAGGTGGCGCCCTTCGGCGGCGTCAAGGAATCAGGTGTCGGCCGCGAGGGCTCCTACCAGGGCATCGAGGACTACCTGAACACCAAGTACGTCTGCGTCGGCGGCCTCGGCGCCTGACGAAGGCTTTCCCTCCCCCCTCTGCGGGGGAGGGTGGCCCCCGCAAGGGGGTCGGGAGAGGGGAGCGGCGGTGCAGGAGGGTGCTCCGCATCGACGTTGCGCCAGCGCCTGAAGCCGGGTCTCCTCTCCCGCCTCGCATCGCTCGGCACCCTCCCCCGCAGTGGGGGGGAGGGAGGGCGCTACCCTTGCGACGCATAGCGGAACGACTCGGCCCGTCCCGCCTCGTAGACCGGCTCGCCCGCGACCCAGGTCGCCTTCACCCGCTCGTGGCCGAGCGTCATCACCACGAAGAGCAGTTCCTCGATATCGGTGCAGTAGCGCGCCCGGTGGGCCATGAGGGGCGTCGCCGCGGTGTCGAGCACGCAGAGATCGGCCTCGTAGCCCACCGCGATCCGGCCGATCCGGTCCTCCAGGTGGAGGGCCTCGGCGCCGCCCGCCGTGGCGAGCCAGAGGGCGCGCACCGCATCGAGCTTGTCACCGCGGAGCGCAGCCACCTTGTAGGCCTCGCCCAGCGTCCGCACGAGGGAGAGCGAGGTACCGGCCCCCACATCGGTGCCGAGCCCCACCCGCACCGGCCGGCGCGGATCGAGGGCATCGAACAGACGGAACAGGCCGCTGCCGAGGAAGAGGTTCGAGCTGGGGCAGTGCGCGAGCGCTGCCCCCGCCCGGTGGCAGGTGCAGAAATCCGCCTCGTCCATGTGGATCGCGTGGCCGAACACCGCACGGGGCCGGACGAGCCCGGCCTGGGCGTAGACGTCGAGATAGCTGGAGCGGGCCGGGAACAGCTCGCGCACCCAGGCCACCTCCGCCTCGCTCTCGCAAAGATGGGTCTGCAGGTAGAGATCCGGCCGCTCGGCGAGGAGCGCCCCGGCCGCATCGAGCTGGGCATCCGAGCAGGACGGGGCGAAGCGCGGGGTGACGGCGTAGAGCTGGCGCCCGCGTCCGTGCCAGCGCGCGGCCAGATCCCGGCTCTCCCGGTAGCCGCGCTCGGCCGTGTCGAGGAGGGCTGCGGGGGCGTTGCGGTCCATCATCACCTTGCCGGCCACCATGCGGGTGTTGAACCGCTCGGATTCCGCGAAGAAGGCCTCGGCCGAATGTGGATGCACCGTGCAGTAGACCGCGGCCGTGGTGGTGCCGCAGGCCAGAACCGCGCGCAGGAACAGCCGCGCCGTCTCCTCGGCATGGACCCGGTCGGCGAAGGCGAACTCCGCCGGGAAGGTGTAGCGCGTCAGCCAGGCGAGGAGCTCCTCCCCGAAGGCGCCGATCATCTGGATCTGCGGGTAGTGGACATGGGTGTCGATCAGCCCCGGGACGATGAGGCTGTCGGGATATTCCACCGGCACCACGCCCTCGGGCAGGGCGCCACAGGTGGTGGCATAGGCGCCGAAGGCGGTGACGCGCCCGCCCTGCATCACGACGAGCCCATCCTCGTGGTGGACGAGGCAGGCGCCGGGCTCGTCGAGGAACGGGTTGCCCTTGAGCGTGAGCACGCGCCCACGCAGGGCCCGCACGGTCGAGTCGGTCATGCGGGATCGATCCGGGTTTCCAAAGGGATGATCCCTTTGGTGGGGGTATCGGGGCGAAGTCCCGATGCAAATTCCGGGCTCCGCCCGGACCCGCGAGAGGGATGATCCCTCTCGACACCCGGACGATTGAGCCGGAGCGCCGCGCCCTACTTGTCGTACTTGATGTAGGCGAAGCGCGGGTCGGTCGGCGTCCCTTCGAGGGCGCCGCCCTCGCGGCCCGGCTGCCAGCCCACCACCTGCTCGATCTTGGCGGCCAGGGCGAAATCCTTGTCGGTGATGCCCTTCGCCGCATGGTTCATCAGCCGCACCTCGACCCAGGCGTAGGAAGCCGTGAGATCGGGATGGTGCCAGGCCGCCTCGGCGAGATGGCCCACCGTGTTGATCACCATCAGCGTGCTCTTCCAGCCCGCCGTCTTGTAGGTGCGCCGGATCCAGCCGTCCTCGTAGCGCCAGTCCGGCAGCTCGGCCTTCAGCCGGGCCTCGATGGTGGCGTCGTCCAGAGCCCCCTCGCGCCGCTCGCTCATCGCTCGTCTCCTCCGCTGCCTCGCGGGAGGGTGCCTCGCGCCGGAAAAGCGCGCAAGCCGCGCGCAAGGTCCGCGCACATGGCCGGTGGACGCCTCGCCGGGGGCGCCCTATGACCTTTTGGCAATGGCCCCGGCCGAACGCGCGCGCCAAGCTCGCATCCGGACCGGCGGCATCGAAGAACCGTCTAGGACATCAGGGAGAGGGCGCCATGCTGTCACGGCGCGGATTGCTCGCCGGGGCGCTCGCGGGCGCGGCCGCCGTCTCGGCGCGCCCGGCCGCTGCGGCGGCGCCGGCCTTCCGCCTCGGCAGCCTGCCCTTCGGCACGGTCGCCTGGGAGGCGGCGGTGATCAAGGCCCGCGGCCTCGACGCGGCCAACGGCTTCGAACTGGACGTGGTGAAGCTCGCCGGCAACGACGCGGCGCGCATCGCCTTCATGGGCGGACAGGTCGACGCCATCGTCGGCGACCTGCTCTGGGCGGCCCGCCTCGGCAACGAGGGCCGCAATCTCCGCTTCATCCCCTACTCGACCACGGAAGGCGCGGTGATGGTGCCGGGCGACAGCCCGATCCGCGGCCTCAAGGACCTCGCCGGCAAGCGCCTCGGCGTGGCGGGCGGCCCCCTCGACAAGAACTGGCTCCTCCTGAAGGCCCAGGCGCGCGACGCCGCTGACCTCGACCTGGAGACCAAGGCCGAGCTGGCCTACGGCGCCCCGCCGCTGATCACCCTGAAACTGGAGCAGGGGGCGCTCGACGCCGCGCTCACCTACTGGACCTATTGCGCGCGGCTCGAGGCCAAGGGCTTCCGCCGGCTGGTCGGGGCCGACGACATCATGCGCGCCTTCGGGGCGACCGGCGCCGTGTCGCTGATCGGCTACCTCGTGGACGGGGCCGCCGTGCAGCAGAAGCCGGAGATGGTGGCCGGCTTCGCCCGGGCCTCGCGGGCGGCCAAGGACCTCCTCGCCTCGGATCCGAAGGCGTGGGAGATCGTGCGTCCGCTGATGACGGCGGAGGACGAGCCCACCTTCGAGGCGCTGAAGCGCGACTTCCTCGCCGGCATCCCGCGCCGGACGATCGCCGAGGAGCGCGGCGACGGCGAGCGGCTCTACGCGGTGATGCAGCGGCTCGGCGGCGAGCGGCTCGTCGGCGCGGGCACTGCCCTGCCGCCGAACCTCTACTTCGACGGGAGCCGGAATGGCTGAGCCGGCCGGCCGGGAGCGCCGGCCCCACGCATGAACCTTCTCACCCGCCTCGTCTCGGTGGCGGTCCTGGTCGCCGCCTGGCAGGCGGCGGCGCAGGCCGCCGGCTCGCGCCTGCTGCCGGCCCCGCTGGCGGTCGCCACCTTCATCGCCGAGGAGGCGGCGCGCGGCGACCTGTTCCACAATGTCGGCGTCACGCTCCTGCGGGTCGGGGTCTCCTTCGGCCTCGCCATGGCGCTGGGCGTGCTGCTCGGCGTGGCCCTGGGGCGCGCGAAGGCCCTGAACCTCGCCCTCGACACGCCGCTCCTCGTCGTCCTCAACACCCCGGCCCTCGTGATCACGGTGCTGGCCTATATCTGGGTCGGCCTCAACGAGACCGCGGCGATCCTGGCGGTGGTGCTGAACAAGCTGCCGAACGTCGCGGTGATCGTCCGCGAGGGCGCCCGCGAGCTCGATCCGGGCCTTGAGGAGATGGCCCGCACCTACCGCTTCGACCGGCGCACCTGGATCGCGCATGTGCTGGTGCCCCAGCTGCAGCCCTACGTGGTGGCCGCGGCGCGCTCCGGCCTCTCGCTGGCCTGGAAGATCGTGCTCGTGATCGAGCTGCTGGGGCGACCCGACGGCGTCGGCTTCGCGATCAACTTCTACTTCGTGCAGTCGACGAACGTGGCGGCGATCCTCGGCTACAGCATCGTCTTCATGAGCGTGATGATCGCCATCGACATCCTGATCCTCCAGCGGCTGCAGGCGCATGTCCGGCGCTGGCGCTGAGCCCACGGTCCTTCGGGTCGCCATCGACCGCAAGGTCTATCACCCGGCCTCGGCCGAGCCCGTCGAGGCGGTGCGCGGCCTCGCCTTCGCCGTACGATCGGGCGAGATCGTCTGCCTGATCGGCCCGTCCGGCGCGGGCAAGTCGACCACCCTGCGCATCCTGCTCGGGCTCGACCCGGACTACGAGGGCCGCGTCGAGCCCGATCCCCGGACGGACTCGGCCCGGCCCGGCATGGTCTTCCAGGAGCCGCGGCTCCTGCCCTGGCGCACGGTGGAGCAGAACGTGCGCCTCGCCATGCCGCGGGCGCGGCGCGGGCGCGACCTCGACGCCCTGTTCGCGCATCTCGGCCTGGCGCCCTGGCGCGGGCGCTATCCCGGCGCACTCTCGCTCGGCATGCAGCGGCGTGTGGCGCTCGCCCGGGCGCTCGCCGACGAGCCGCGCCTCCTCGTCCTCGACGAGCCCTTCGTCTCCCTCGACGACGCGGCGGCGGCCTCGCTCCGCGGCCTCGTGGTCGAGACGGTCGACCGGCTCGGCATGAGCGTGCTGATGGTCACCCACAACGTCGCCGAGGCGATCGCAGTCGCCGACCGGCTGCTGCTGCTCTCGGCGCGGCCCGCGAGCCTCGTGGCCGAGGTCACGCTCGACCGGCCGCGCCAGGTCCGCGATCGCGCCTGGGCGGAGGCGACCCGCGCCGGCCTCGCGGCGGCGCATCCGGGGGTGATCGCGGAGTAGGGGGCGCGGGCCTACTCGGCCTTGGCGTCCACCTCGATCTTGTCGAACACCGCCGCCGGAGAGCGGGCGAAGGCGAAATCGGCGAAACCCAGGCCCGCATCGGTCTTGGCCTTGGCGTTGACCACGAGGCGGCCGGGCTTCGTCACGAACTGGCCCATCGCCGTGCCGATCGCCTTCGCGCCGGCCGAACCGCCGAGGATGATCGGCACGCCGAACTGGCTGGCGTTCACGTATTCCTGGCGCAGCTCATCGGGCTTCAGGCTGAGACTCTTCGACTGCGCCGCGATGAAGCGCTCGAACAGGCCGGTATTCTCGACCGTCACGTCGAGGGCCTTGGCGTTCGCGGTGAACATCAGGAGCTGGGTGGCCGGGACCTTGGCGGTGAGGACCTCCGGCCCGACGCCGCCGACGAGGCCGGAGAGCCGCACTGTGCCCATGTCGCGGCCGGTCAGCGTCATCTCGCGCAAGGAAACCTCGCGCTTGCCCTCGTCCCAGGCGAGGTCGGCGACGAAGGTGAGGTCGAGGTCGCGGTAGCCGTAGGCCGGCAACGCCCCGAGGACCGGCGCATCCGCCATCATCGCGGCCGGCATGACGAGGCCCGACAGGCTGAAGCGGGTCGCGGTCGGAACCCCCTCCTTGAGGGGGCCGAAGCTGACCGCCGCGTCGCGCAGCGCCACATGCGTGACGGCGGGCGGAGCGGCCGCGGGAGCGGCGAGGGGATCGCCGGCAGCCCTCTGATCCGCCTTCGGCTCGGGCTTGGCCTCGGGTCTGCCGGGCTTCGCCTCCACCTTCGGGTTGAGCTTGGCGGACGGCTTCCCGGCGGACGGTTCGGCCGGCAGGTCGAGGCTCATCTCCTGCAGGGTCAGCCCGCCGATCGCCGGCATCAGGCGGCGCATCTCGTCCTCGCCGATCTCGGCGTCGGGCTTGGCGAGGCGGCGCAGGGTCTCGATGGTCGGCGCCAGTGAGACGCCGGTCAGCGCGAGCCGCGCGAGGCGGGCTCGGGTCGCCCCTTGCGTGAAGGCGAGGCCCTCCATCCGGAAGCCCGCCTCGGGCCCGCTCGCATAGGTGAGGCGGCCCACCTCGATGAGGAGCGGCCCGTCGGCGTCGGTCTCGCTGAGGGAGAGGTCGCGCGCCTCGAGCGTGCCGACATCGAGGGCGCCGAGCAGGTCGGCGCCGGCTCCGGCGAGCCGGGCGCGCTCGGGCGCGGGCAGGGCCTCGGCCTCGGGGTCGGCGCTCAGCGCCGCCAGGCCGGCGGAGATCGCGTCGAGGGCGCCGCTCCAGCCGCCGGGGACCTGGCGCCCGCCGAGGTCGCGGCCCTCCAGCCGGCCGAGCTTCACCGTGGTGCCCGAGGCATCGGTATAGACCACGTCCGAGACCTGGACGGCGGCGTAGAGGCGCTGCACCGTGCCCTTGCCGTCGCCCGGCATCGTGTAGAGGCGGGTCAGCGCCGCGAGGTCCACGTCGGTGGCGCGGATCGGGCCGTAGGTGCCGGTGCCCGTCTCGGTCCCATCCGTGACGGTCAGCGCGGCGCCGGCCGTGGTCAGCTCGGCGATGCGGCCGGCGCGCACGTCGCGGGCGCTGATCTCGCGGTAGGTCACGGTCTGGCGCATCGCGCCGGGGCCGGCATGCTCGGAGATCAACACCGGGGCGCTGACGCTCGCCGCCTCCAGCCGGGCAAGCCGGGCGGGCCAGGGCTCGGGCCCATCGGCCTTGAGGAGGGCGGTGAGCTCGTCCTTCGAGAGACGGGTGCCGCTCACCGTGATCTTCGGTGCCCGGAACACCGTGGTGCCGAGCGGCAGGCTCACGTCGGCGAGGGTCACGTCCTGCACCGCCGAGGCCGCCTCCTGCGCGGCCAGCGGCGTCGCCGTCATGCAGAGGACAGGCAGGGCGGCGGCGAGCGCGGACGCGAGAACCGCCGGCGCGAGGCGGGCGCGGCCCTTCGGGTGACTCATGTGCGTGTCCGGATCGCCGACGGCATGTCGAGGTGTGCGGGGCGGCAGGCATCTCGGCGCACCGCGCACGATTCCCGAACTCCGGGAATCCTCCCATGACCGCGACGGCGCGAAGGGAGTTGTACGAGAGGCACCAAGCCGGCCGTTCTCATCCGTGACGCAGTTCGCGACCGCATGCAATTGCGGCGCATTACGGCAGGCGCGACGGTTCGCACCTGTCGTCTCACTGCAACGGCGGGCAGGCTCGGCGCCGGCCCCGAGAGCAATCCCGCCGGACGGCGAGCTCAGATCGAGAACGAGGTGCCGCAGCCGCAGGAGGCGGTGGCTTGCGGGTTCTCGATCTTGAAGGACTGGCCGATCAGGTCGTTCACGAAGTCGATAGTCGAGCCGGCCATGTATTCGAGCGAGACCGGATCGATGATCACCGTGGCGCCGTCACGCTCGATGGCGACATCCTGCTCGGCCCTGTCGCGGGCGATGTCGAAGGCGTAGGAGAAGCCCGAGCAGCCGCCGCCGTTCACGCTGATGCGCAGCGACGAGCCGGGCGGCTCGGCGCCCATGATCTCGTTGATGCGCTTGGCGGCGCGGGGCGTCAGGTTGATCTCGGTCATGGGGCGAACCGGACTGCTCTGTGGGTACCGTGCGGTCCAGCGATTGCCGGGCGCCGCGTCACCCACAAGATATGGGCGAGGCACGAACCCCGCAACGCGCGGGGGCCGAGGGGGAGCCATGCGAAGATCCGACCGGAGCGGGGCGAGGAGGCGGCACGGTGCGGCCCCCCGGTGAGCGCTGGCGTGCGCCCTACGCCACGGACCCGGCGCGCACGCGCGGGCGCCTGATCCCGGAGCCGTCCTCTCCGACGCGCAGCGACTTCCAGCGCGACCGCGACCGCATCGTGCACTCGACGGCCTTCCGGCGGCTCAAGCACAAGACCCAGGTCTTCGTGCACCACGAGGGCGACCATTACCGCACGCGGCTCACCCACACCCTGGAGGTGGCCCAGGTTGCCCGCGCGCTCGCGCGCTCGCTCGGCCTGGACGAGGACCTGGCCGAGGCGCTGGCGCTCTCCCACGATCTCGGCCACACCTGTTTCGGCCATACGGGCGAGGATGCCCTCGACGCCTGCATGGAGGCGTTCGGCGGCTTCGACCACAACGCGCAGGCCCTGCGCATCGTCACCCGGCTGGAGCGGCGCTACGCCGGCTTCGACGGGCTGAACCTCGCCTGGGAGACCCTGGAGGGGCTCGTCAAGCATAACGGGCCGCTCCTCGACGGCGAGGGCCGCCCGACGCCGCGCTACAGCCGGGCCGGCATCCCGGCCGCGATCCTCGAATACGACGCCGCGCACCCGCTCGACCTGTCTCTCCATGCGGGACCGGAGGCGCAGGTCGCGGCGCTCGCCGACGACATCGCCTACGACGCCCACGACCTCGACGACGGCTTGCGCGCCGGCCTGTTCGACCTCGAAGACCTCACCGAGGTGCCCTTCCTCGCCGGCCTCCTCGACGAGATCGAGGCACTGTATCCGGGCCTCGAGACCTCGCGCCGGATCCACGAATTGGCACGGCGGGTCATCACCCGCTTCGTGGAGGACCTGATCCGCGAGGGCGAGCGCCGGATCGACGCCCTGCACCCGGCCCGCGTCGAGGACATCCGCGCCGCGGGTGCGCCGGTGATCGCGTTCTCGGAGCCGGTCGCCACCGCGGATGCCGGCATCAAGCGCTTCCTCTACGCGCGGATGTACCGGCATCCCGGCGTGATGGCGGTGCGTGCCAAGGCCAACACCATCGTGGCCGAGCTGTTCGCGGCCTTCCGCGCCGATCCGGCGCGCATGCCCGAGGAGTGGAGCGCGGGGCTCGACGGCGCCTCCGAGGCGAAGGTCGCCCGCCGCATCGCCGACTATATCGCCGGCATGACCGACACCTATGCGGTGCTGGCCCACCGGCGGCTCTACGCGAGGACTCCCGACCTGCACTGGACCCCGCCGAGCCGTGGGCTGCCGCTCGCCGAGCCGTGATGCCCCGATGGATCTCGGGCCTGCCCGAGATCCGGTCGCCCTTCCGTCAGCCGGGGCCGGACGAGAGGATCGGCGCCTCGTCCGACACCGCCGCGGGCCTCTGCCACCTCACCAGCCGTAGCAATCGGCTCCGTAGCCGTAGGCCGGCGCGGCATAGGCGGCGGGGTAGCTGTAGCCGACCGGAGCGTAACCGTAATTGCTGTAGCCGTTGCTGCCATAGGCGTAGCCGTAGGCCGGAGCGGCGTAGCCGTAGCCGTAGCCGTAGCCCGTCGAGACGGCGCCGGCCGCGAGGCCGACGCCAAGCCCGACCCCGGTCCCCGCGAGGCCGAGCCCAAGGCCGTAGCCGCGCCCACCGTAATAGCCGCCCCGATAGCCGTAGCCGCGATAGCCGAGCCCGGCCGCGCGGTAGCCGACGCTGCCCGTCCGGTAGCCGTAGCCGCGATGGCCGAAGCCGCCGGCCCGGGCGAAGCCGCCGCGATAGCCGCCCCGGACGCCGGCGACGCCGCCATGGCCGAAGCCGTGGCCGCCGCGGTATCCGCCATGCCCGTAGGGGCCGGCCTCGGCGGCCGGCGGCGCCATGACGAGGCCGGCGGCGAGAACGGCACCGGACAGAACAAGGGCCTTCATCGACAGTTTCTCCCGTGCATCGATTTGCGTGGATCGAGTGATCGCGAGAGTCCGGCTCGCCCTTCAACGAGGCAGTCTACGCAAGGGGGGGGAAACCCCGGGACAGCGCGGCGGGCCCGGCCCTGAGGCCGCCATCCGTGACTTGGGCCGCCCCCCTTGCTATGGCGCCCGCTTCAGGCACCGGCGGCGCGGCGACGCCCCGGGCGACGGATTCGAAATATCGCGATGAACATCTTTGCCCTGTTCGAGGCCCGCGTGCGCGAGGCCCTCGAAGCGCTGACCCGTTCCGGCACCCTGCCCGAGGGGCTCGACCTGACCCGCGTCGTGGTGGAGCCGCCGCGCGATCCCGCGCATGGCGACCTCGCCACCAACGCTGCCCTGGTGCTCGCCAAGGAAGCGCGCGCCAACCCGAAGCAGCTCGGCGAGGCGCTCGCCGCGGAATTGCGCGCCGACCCGCGGGTGACCGAGGCGAGCGTGGCGGGCCCCGGCTTCATCAACCTGCGGCTGGCGCCGTCCGTGCTCCACGAAGTGGTGCGCAGCGCCGCGACCGATCCGGCCGCCTTCGGCCGGATCGCCATGGCGGGCGGACCCGTCAATATCGAGTACGTCTCGGCCAACCCCACCGGTCCGATGCATGTCGGGCACGGACGCGGCGCGGTGTTCGGTGACGCACTGGCCAACCTTCTCGTCGCGGCCGGCCGCGCGGTGACGCGCGAGTACTACATCAACGATGCCGGCGCGCAGGTCGTGGTGCTCGCCCGCTCCGCCCATATCCGCTACCTGCAGGCGCTGGGCCGCAGCGACGCGGTCGTCGGGGAGGGGCTCTATCCCGGAGACTACCTGATCCCGGTGGGCGAAAGCCTCGCGGCGACCTATGGCGATTCTCTCGCCGACAGGCCCGAATCCGAGTGGCTGCCGGTGGTGCGCGACGCGGCGCTCGCCGCGATGATGGACATGATCCGCGACGACCTCGCGGCGATCGGCATCCGCCACGACGTGTTCTTCTCGGAGCGCAAGCTCCAGGACAGCGGCGCCGTCGGCGAATTGCTCGACGCGCTGCGCGGGCGCGGCCTCGTCTACGAGGGCCGGCTGCCCCCGCCCAAGGGCCAGTTGCCGGAGGATTGGGAGGACCGCGAGCAGACCCTGTTCCGCACGAAGGAATTCGGCGACGACACCGACCGTCCGCTGCTGAAATCGGATGGCAGCTTCACCTACTTCGCGGCCGACATCGCCTATCACCGCGACAAGTTCCTGCGCGGCGCCCGCGAGATGATCGACGTGCTCGGCGCCGATCACGGCGGCTACGTCAAGCGCATGCAGGCGGCGGTGAAGGCGGTCTCGAACGGCGAGGCGACCCTCGACGTGAAGCTGTGCCAGCTGGTGCGGCTGCTGCGCGCCGGCGAACCGGTGAAGATGAGCAAGCGCGCCGGCGAGTTCGTGACGCTGCGCGAGGTGATCGACGAGGTCGGCCGCGACGCGATCCGCTTCATGATGCTCTACCGGAAGAACGACGCCACCCTCGACTTCGATCTCGCCAAGGTGGTCGAGCAGTCGAAGGACAACCCGGTCTTCTACGTGCAATATGCCCATGCCCGGGCCCGCTCGGTGCAGCGGCAGGCGCGCGAGGCCTATCCCGACACCGATTTCACGGACCGGACGCTGCTCGCCCGCGCCGACCTCGAATCACTTGCCGATTCGGGGGAGATCGAGATGATGCGTCTGATCGCGCAGTACCCACGTGTGCTGGAGGCGGCCGCCTCCGCGCACGAACCCCACAGAATCGCATTCCATCTCTACGAAATCGCGAGTTCGCTGCATAGTTTCTGGAACAAGGGCAAAGACTTGCCGCAATTACGGTTTGTTAATGCAACCGACCGAAAGTCGACCGAGGCGAGGCTTGCCCTTGTCGAGGCCTTGAGAGGCACGCTTGCCTCCGGTCTCGCGATTCTGGGTGTTTCCGCACCGGACGAGATGCGCTGACGCCCCGCCGGCGTTGAAGTGAGGATGCTGCCATGACGAATGCTTCGCGTGCGCCCGTCGACCTGGAGGACTTCGCGCGCGCGTTGGAGCAGCATCCGGCGAGCCAGGCGGCCGCGGCCGCCCCGGCCGGCGCGCCGAAGGCGGACCCGCTCGCCGAGCTGGCGCGCATCGTCGGCCAGGACGACCCCTTCCGCCAGCTTCTGGCCGCTCGCGAGGAGCGCCGCGCCGAGGTGCCGGCGGCGAACCAGGACTGGCGCGGCCGGATCGAGCCGAGCTTCACCCCGGAGGCTGCCACCCGCGAGACGCCGGCGGATGCCTTCAACCAGTATCTCGCCTCGGTCGAGCAGGACCAGTCGGCCGCCTATGACGAGCAGGCCGGGGAGGTTGCCGAGGACCAGCGCCCGCTCAAGCGCGTCGATCCGCGCCGCCGCCTGATGACGGTCGGCGCCGGCCTCGCCGTCGTCGCCGTCGCGGTGACCGGGGCGCTCACCTACAAGGGCCTGCACGGCACCAGCTCCGGCGGCGTGCCGGTGATCCAGGCCGACACCTCGCCGCTCAAGGTCGCGCCGAAGGTCGCCGACGGGGTCGAGATCCCGGACCAGAACCGCCAGATCTACGAGCCCAAGGCGAAGGACAGCCCGGTCCGCATCGTCAACCGCGAGGAGCAGCCGATCGACATCGCGCAGGCGACCCGCGCCGCGCCGTCCACCTCCGCCACGGCCTCCACCACGGGCGCCGTGACCCCGGGCAGCGCGTCCCTCGACGCCTTCGGCGAGCCGCGCCGGGTCCGCACCGTCGCGGTCAAGCCCGACACGCCGCCCCCGCCGCCGCAGCGCGAGCAGGCCGCCGCCGAGGCCCCGGCCTCGCCGATTCCCACCATGGTGATGCCGGGCGACGAACCGGCGCCGCGCCAGCGCCCGAGCCGTCAGGCCGCCGCGACCCCGCAGGTCCCGGCCCAGACCGCCGCGGTCACCGAGACCGCGGCCGCGCCCGCCGAGGCCGCGCCCGCCCGGCCGCGCCCGAAGGCGACGCAGCGCCTCGCCTCCGCCTCGCCGGACGCCCCGATCCCGGCGGATACCCCCGCCACCACGGCGGCGACCACCGCCAGCGCGGCGCCCGCCGTCAGCGACGCGCCGGTCGGCGGCTTCTCGGTGCAGCTCGGCGTGCGCAACAGCGCCGGCGACGCCCAGGCGGCGTTCCGCGACATGCAGCGCAAGTACAGTCAGCTCGCGGGCAAGCCGGAGCTGATCCGCCAGGCCGAGGTCAACGGCAAGACGATCTACCGCGTCCGCGTCGGGCCGCTCGCCAAGGCCGAGGCGACGAGCCTGTGCAGCGAGCTGCAGGGCGCCGGCGGCCAGTGCTTCGTGGCCAAGAACTGATCGCCTGATCCCGCCCGGACCGCGTCCGGGCGGCGATCCCGCAGGCCGGCCGGAGCCTGAGGTCCGGATCCCACCCCAGAGCCGATCCGGCCGAACGACGCGGCCGGCTTCGAACGGCCGCACTGTCCGCGCAGAGTCCGCGGCGCAACAGCCGGGCCTTCTCCGCCCCCCGGCGCGCCGGCCGCCCTGGTTTCGCCTTGCCGAGGCGCTGCCGAAGGCCGATCCTCCGTCCCCGACGAACCGGACGCCACCATTCCACCCGAGCCGACCGCGCGAGCCGCCCCGATGTCCTCCCGTGCCCTGATCCTCGGTTGCGCCGGCCGGAGCCTGACCCCGGAGGAGGCCGCCTTCTTCCGCGACGTGCGGCCCTGGGGCTTCATCCTGTTCAAGCGCAACATCGGCACGCCGGACGAGGTGCGCGCGCTCACGTGCTCCTTACGCGACTGCGTCGGCCGGGCGGATGCGCCGATCCTGATCGACCAGGAGGGCGGCCGGGTGCAGCGCATGGGCCCGCCGCATTGGCCGGCCTATCCGGCGGGCCGCGCCTATGCCCGCTTCGACGGGGCCGCCGCGGCCATCGCCCGCCTCGGCGCCCGGCTGATGGCCCACGACCTCGCCGATGTCGGCATCAACGTCGATTGCGCGCCCGTCCTCGACGTGCCGGTGGCCGGCGCCCACGACATCATCGGCGACCGCGCCTACGGCACCACGCCGACGGCGGTGGCCGAGATCGGGCGCGCGGTCGCCGAGGGGCTGATGGCCGGCGGCGTGCTGCCGGTGATGAAGCACATCCCCGGCCACGGCCGCGCCGCCTGCGACAGCCATCACGGCCTGCCCGTAGTCGAGACCGACCGCGGGACCCTCGAAGCCCAGGATTTCGTGCCGTTCCGGGCGCTTGCCGATCTGCCCATGGCGATGAGCGCGCACGTGGTCTTCACCGCGCTCGACCCGGAGCGCCCGGCGACGCAGTCCCGCACCGTGATCGAGCGGGTGATCCGCGGCGCGATCGGCTTCGACGGCCTGCTGATGACCGACGACCTCTCGATGCATGCCCTGACCGGCCCGTTCCGGGAACGGGCCGAGGCATCCTTCGCGGCGGGCATCGACGTGGCCCTCCATTGCAACGGCGACATGGCCGAGATGCGGGGAGCGGCCGAAGGGACGCCGCTGCTCGCGGGCGAGGCCGCGCGCCGGGCGGAGGCCGCGCTCGCACGCCTCGCCACCGCCGGGGAGGGTCTCGACCTGCCGGAAGCCCGGGCCCGTTTCGCCGCCGCGCTCTCCGCCGCAGCCTGACGAAGCCGGAATCCCCGTTCACGCGGCCGTCATCCCGCGTCACGGAGCCGCCCGCGCCTTGTGTTCGCGGGGCGCTGTCCCTAGGTTCGGCCCGAATTTCGGTCTCGGGTCGAGACGCCGCGCGGAGGTCTCTCGCGCGGCGCGGGAGAGGTTGCCATGGGCAGCATGAGTATCTGGCACTGGGTCATCGTCGCCGTCGTGGTGATGCTGCTGTTCGGGCGCGGCAAGGTCTCCGACCTGATGGGCGACGTGGCCAAGGGCATCAAGGCGTTCAAGAAGGGCATGGCCGAGGACGAGGCGCCCGCTCCGACGGCGACGCCGGCCTCGCCGGCCGAGCCCGTGCGCACCATTCCTCACACGGCCGAGTCCAGCCCCGGCACCGCGGTCCCCGCGAGCCATGTGCCGGCCGGTGAGCGCAAGCCGGTCTGATCCGGATCCGGGCTTCCACTGGCCGCGGCTTGGTGTAAGGCCGGGGGCTTGAGGCCCATCCGGGGCGCGCCGGGACCCGGCGCGCCCGAGCAGCGGGACCGTCGGCACGATGTTTGACATGAGCTGGGGCGAGGTGATGCTGATCGGCGGCGTCGCCCTCATCGTCATCGGGCCGAAGGACTTGCCGAAGGCCCTGCGCACCGTCGGGCAGGTCACGGGCAAGCTGCGCCGTATGGCCGGCGAGTTCCAGGCGCAGTTCAACGAGGCGATCCGCGAGGCCGAGCTCGACGAGGCCCGCCGCGAGTTCGACGGTATCCGCGACACCGTGCGCAAGACCGGCTCCGGCTTCAACCCGGTCCAAACCATCCGCGACGAGTTGAAGGGTGCCGTCGAGGGCCGGGCGGAGAAGAGCCAGGATCCGCACAAGCCTGGTCCCGAGGCTCCGGCCCATCCGGCGGCACCGAGCCCAGGCAGCTACGACGTGCCGAGGCCCGCAGAGATGGAGGCGGCCCCGCTTCCCGTGCCGGGCTCGGCCGACGACCCCTTCGGCGCCCCCGAACCGCCCGCGGCGCCCTCCAATCCTGTCCCCGCGGCCCCGGCCGGCGAGGCGAAGCCCGGGACGGCCGGCCAATGATCGACGAGCGGGACGAGGCGGATATCGAGGCCTCGCGGGCGCCCCTCATCGAGCACCTGATCGAGCTGCGCGCGCGGCTGATCAAGTCGCTCATCGCCTTCGTGCTGATGTTCTTCGGGTGCTTCTTCTTCTCGCGCCAGATCTACAATGTGCTCGTGCACCCCTACGTCTCGGTTGTGGGTGCGGAGAACGCGAAGCTCATCGCCACGCACTTCCTCGAGCAGGTCTTCACCAACATCAAGCTCAGCGTCTTCGGGGCGGCCTTCCTGTCCTTCCCGATCGTCGCGACGCAGATCTACGCCTTCGTGGCGCCGGGCCTCTACCGCAACGAGCGCAAGGCCTTCCTGCCCTACCTCGTCGCCACGCCGATCTTCTTCGTGCTCGGCGCGCTGGTGGTGTTCTTCCTGGCGATGCCGCTCCTGATCCAGTTCTCGGTCTCGCTGCAGCAGGTGGGCGTCGCCGGCGAGCCGACCATCGCCCTGCTGCCGAAGGTCGACGAGTACCTCTCGCTGATCATGACGCTGATCTTCGCCTTCGGCATCGCCTTCCAGCTCCCGGTGATCCTGACCCTGCTCGGCCAGGTCGGGATCATCGACGCGGCCTTCCTGCGCGAGAAGCGGCGCTACGCCATCGTGCTGGTCTTCGTGGCCGCCGCCGTGCTCACCCCGCCCGACGTGATCTCCCAGCTCTCCCTGGCGATCCCGATGCTCCTCCTCTACGAGGCCTCGGTCTTCTCGGTGGCGCGCGTCGAGAAGCTGCGCGCGGCGCGGCGGCTCGCGGAAGGGCTCGATCCATAAAGTCCCGGGAGGCGAGAGGGGCCACCCCTCTCGCGGGTCCAGGGCAGAGCCCTGGGAAACCACGTCGGGGCTCCGCCCCGATACCCCGCCAAAGGGATGATCCCTTTGGGATCCCGATCGAACTGATTGAATGGACCGCATTTTCTTTCGCGGAACCGGCAACCACTTCCGCGGAAAATGCTCTAGAGACCCGGGCCCTTGGCGGCGCCCCAGATGCGGCCGGGCTTGCCGTTGCTCGCTCCCTGCAGCACCACCACCCAGGCATCGGCGTCGGCGACCCGCACGGCGGCGCGCGGCACCTCGATATGCACGGGCTGGCCGGTCCAGGTGCCGAGGCGCTGCAGGCTGCGCGCCACGTTGACGTAGGTGACGACCCGGCCCCGGCTCTCGCCGCGCTCGATCGAGACCGGGCGGCGCCGCAAGATCGGGATCAGCCAGACATCGGCCTTGGCCGGCGCGACGGAGGTCCCGACATCGATCAGGATGCGGTCGCCGCGCTCCTCGCCGCGCACCGGCACCGGAAGGCCGCCCTGGCTGCCGGCGTCGCTCAGCATGCGATCGAGACGGTCGCGGTCGGAGCCGATGGCGGAGGCGCCGCCATTGACCACCGCCTGGGGTGTGAAGACCTGACGCACGCCGCTCAGGCCCGCATAGGCGTGCTGGCGCTCGGTGAAGGGCCGCAGCGCCAGTGTGTCCTTCCAGCCGAGATAGTCCCAGTAGGTCACCGGCAGGGTCAAAGCGAGGATGCCGGGCCGGGCCGCGAGGTCAATGATCACGGGGTCGGCCGAGCGGCAAGCGACGCAGCCTTGGCTCGTGAACAGCTCGACCACCGCCTGGAGGGGCTCTGCCCCGGCGGGCCGCGCGGAGAGCCCTGCCAGGGCAAGCGCGGTCGCCCCCGCAAGGACGGCGTATCGAGGAGCCGGAAGCATCATCGCATCACAGCGCCTCACGACCGGTCTTGGGAAATCACGTTGGCTTGAGAGCGGCCGGCCTCGCCGGACGGTGCTGCCGCGATCGCGCCCGGCGCCGCGGACCGGGGCAGCATGGCCGGGCGCCAGCGGCGATGCATCCAGAGCCACTGGCCGGGCTCCTCGCGGATCCAGGACTCCACCACCGCAGTCATCGCCTGCATGGCGCCGGCCACCTCGATCCGGCCCTCCGCGTCACGCGGCAGGTCGAGGGGTGGGGTCAGCTCCAGGCGGAAGCGCCCGTTCCCGAGACGCACCACGCGGGCGCCGTGGACCGGACATTCGTGATGGCGGGCGAGCTTGGCGAGGAGCGGGTTGGCGAGGCAGGGCTGCCCGAAGAACCGCACCACCACGCCGCGGGTGAAGTGCTGGTCGATGAGTTGGCCGAGATGGCCGCCACGCTCCACCACGCCCTGCATGGCGAAGACGGCGCCGGGGCCGGAGGCGGCGAGGCCGCCCATGGTCTTGCGCCGCACCGTGCGGACGAGCTTGGCCGCGGCCGGGTTGTTCGGCGCCCGGTAGACGGCGGTGGCCTCCAGCCCGAACTTCGCCGCGGCGATGGCCGGCAATTCCCAATTGCCGAGATGGGCCGAGAAGATCAGACCCGGCTTGGCATCGTCACGCAGCGCGTAGAAGTGCTCGAGGCCGACCACCTCCATGCGCTGCGTCTCGGGAATCTCCGGATCGTAATCGAACAGGGTGTCGAGATGGGCGTATTCGGCGCCGGTGCGCCCGAGATTGTCCCAGGCGGCGCGGGCGATCTCTCGCAGCTCGTCAGAGCCACGCTCGGGAAAGGCGGCGCGCAGGTTCGCCATCAGGGTGCGGTGCACGGGCAGGTAGGGCCCCAGGCCGCGCAGGAGCGCCCCGCCCAGATCGGCCGCGCGCTCGGGCCCGAGCCGGCGCGCCAGATGGAACAGCGCACCGATCAGCGGCAGCATGGCGTAGCCCGCGAGTCGCGGGAATGAGCGCTTCAGGACGAGGGCGAGACGCAACACGCGGAGACTCCAGGCGACTCGGGCGCCCACGGCGAAGCTTGTACAGGCTGCAGCGCCCTGGCCCCAGCGGCCAGGTCGACGCGTCCGGCGGATGCCCCCAACCGCACCGGAACGCGGAGCCGCGGCGGTCCGGGCCGCCGCGAATCGCCTTAGACCATCTTCGCGTCCGAGAGAAAAGGATCAGAGCGTCACAAGGATCTTGCCGAAGACCTTGCGCGATTCGAGCCGCTCCAGCCCCGCCGCGAAGTCCCCAAGCGGATACACCGTGTCGATCACCGGCGTGAGCCCGGCGGCCATCTTGTCGAGCGACTGGCGGATGTTCTCGATGCGGCAACCGAACGAGCCGGTGATGCGGTACTGTTGCTGGAACAGCTGCATCAGGTTCATCGTGGTCGAGACCCCGGAGGTCGATCCGCAGGTCACGAGGCGCCCGCCGCGCTTCAGGCAGAGGAGCGAGCCGTTCCAGGTGTCGGGCCCGACATGCTCGAACACCACGTCGACGCCCTTGCGCTTGGTCAGGCGCCGCACCTCGCCCTCGAAGCGCTCGGTCCGGTAGTTCACGACGTGGTCGGCGCCGAGAGCGGCGGCCCTGGCACCCTTCTCGTCGTCGCCGACGGTCGTGTAGACCGTGCAGCCGATCGCCTTGGCCATCTTGATGGCGCTGGTGCCGATGCCCGAGCCGCCGGCATGAACGAGGATGCTCTCGCCGGGCTCCAGCCGCGCATTGTCGAACAGCATGTGCTGCACGGTACCGAAGGCGATGCCGGCGCAGGCGGCGTCGGTGAAGCTCACCCCCTCCGGCGCCTTGACCGCGAGGCGGGCGGGCACCGTGACGTATTCGCTCGCGAAGCCGTCGATGTGGAAGCCGAAGACGCCGCCGACCTCCTCGCAGAGGTTGTCGCGGCCCTGCTCGCAGGCGTGGCAGTGGCCGCAGGTCTTCGCACCGTAGAGGGCGACGGTGTCGCCGACCGCAAGGCCGGTCACGCCGGCGCCGAGGGCGGCGACTTCGCCCGCCCCCTCGGCGCCCACCGTCAGGGGGAGCCTGCGCTTGGCGAAGGCCATGCCGCGGAAGCCCCAGACGTCGATGAAGTTGAGGCCGACCGCGCGGATCCGCACGCGCACCTCGCCGGGACCGGGGGCGGGCGCGTCGGCCACCTCCGTCAGGCGCAGGTCGCGGTCGCCGAAGAGTTGCAGGGCTTGCATGGGCAGTTCCTCGGAAGGATCCTCGGGAAGCGGCGCCCTATTCGGGCGCGAGGTAGCGCCGCCGGGCCCAGCCGAGCGTCGGGCCGACCTTGACGCGGCACCACGTGGTGCGGCTCGGCGTGTCGTTGGTGCAGCCGAAGACGAGGGCGCGGGAGCGGATCTCGCCGACCACCTCGGCGGAGGGATCGGGCTCGGCGCGGATGCTCAGGCTCTCGCCGCGGGGCAGCCCGTCGAGGCGGTAGCTCTGCGGCTCGGCCGCGGCCGGGCCGGCGAGGACGAGAAGGGCGAGGAGGGGGAGCGGGCGCATCGCGGATCTCAGGCGCGGTGCACGCCCATCATCGCGGTCAGGCCGCCATCGACGGGCAGGACCGCACCGGTGATGTAGCCGGCCGCATCCTCCATCAGGAAGCGCGCAAGCGCGGCTACCTCAGCCGGGTCGGCGAAGCGGCCGGCCGGGATCTGGCGCTCCATGCCGGCGCGGTGGGCGGCGTAGGGCGCCATCATCTTCGTGTCGATGAAGCCCGGCGCGATCACGTTGACGGTGACGCCGCGCTTGGCCGATTCGATGGCGAGCGTCCGGCAATAGGCGATCAGCGCGCCCTTGGTGGCCGCATAGGCCGCGTTGCCCGCATTGGCCCGGAGCGCCGCCACCGAGCCGATCGCGACGATGCGGCCGGCGCGCGCCCGGATCATGCCGCGGGTCAGCGCCTTGGCCAGCCGGGTCAGCGCGTAGAAATTGACCTGCATCGCCGCCTCGAGCCGGTCCTGGTCGAGCATCAGGGCGAGGGCGTCCGCCGACTGGCCGGCATTGTGGACGAGGCCGTAATAGCCGCGCTCCTCCGCCGTCCCGCAGAAGGCGTCGAGGGCAGCCCGGTCGGCGAGGTCAAGGGGTAGGGCGGTGGCGCCGAGGTCGGCGGCGAGCGCCTCGGCCTCGGCGGCGGAGGTGCGGTAGGTGAAATCGACCGCGTGGCCGGCCGCGGCGAGCGCCCGCACGATCGCCGAGCCCAGCCCCCCGGCGCCCCCGGTGACGAGGACGCGGCGCTGGCCGCCCGCGCTCATCTGCGCGCTCATGCCGGCTCCGCCCCGAGGACGAGGCAGGTGTTCTGGCCGCCGAAGCCGAAGGAGTTCGACAGCACCCGTGCGACCGGCACGTCGCGGGCCTCGGCGACGATGTCGAGGGGGAGCGCCGGATCGGGCACCGCGTAGTTGATGGTCGGCGGGATGCGCCCGTGCCGGATGGTGAGCAGCGAGACGGCGGCCTCGATGGCGCCGGCCGCGGTCAGCGTGTGGCCGATCATCGACTTGTTCGAGGTGACCGGGATGCGGCCGATCAAGTCTCCGAACACCGCGGCGAGGCCGAGGGCCTCCATCCGGTCGTTCTCCGGCGTCGAGGTGCCGTGGGCGTTGACCGTGTCGATCGCGTCGGGCCCGAGGCCGGCATCCTCCAGGCTCGCGCGGATGGCCGCCAGGATCGGCGCCCCGTCCGGGCTGGAGCGGGTACGGTGGAAGCCGTCGCCCTTCTCGCCGCAGCCGAGCACGTAGCCGAGGATCGTCGCGCCGCGCGCCTTGGCGGCGGCCTCGTCCTCCAGCACCAGGGCGGCGGCTCCCTCGCCCATGACGAAGCCGTCGCGGTTCTTCGAGAAGGGCTTCGAGGCGCCCTCCGGCGGGTCGTTCTGGGTGGAGAGCGCGGAGAGCAGCGAGAAGCGGATCAGCGATTCCGGGTTCACCGAGCCGTCCGTGCCGATGCAGAGCGCGGCCGTCATCTCGCCGCGGCGGATGGCCTCGACGCCGAGCTGGATCGCGGTCGCCCCCGACGAGCAGGCGGTCGACAGCGAGATCGGCGAGCCCTTGGTCCCGAAGCGCTCGGCGATGCGCTCGGCCACGGTGCCGAAGATGAAGAGGTCGTGCCAGCCGTCGAAGGCCCGGCTCGCCGCCGCCCGCTGCAGGTCGCCGTAGCCGATCTCGCCCTGGCTCGCCGCGGCCTCGGCCAGCGCCTGCCGCTGCGGCCATTCCATCTCGACCGGGGGCACGGCGATGAACAGGGCGCCGGGGAAGTCGGCCGCCGCCCCGATGCCGGCCTGGCCCACGGCCTCATCGGCGGCGATCGCCGCGAAGCGCTCGGAGAGGAGCGGCGCCACCAGCGGGTCGGTGTCGAGGAAGTCGACGGTGCCGGCGATGCGGGTGCGCAGGCCGTCGGTGGGGAAGCGCCGGATCGCGTGGATGCCGGAGCGGCCGGCGGTGAGCGCCGCCCAGTTCTCGTCCTGGCCCCGGCCCAGCGAGGTGACGAGACCGATGCCGGTGACAGCGACCCGGGGCCGGCCCTTCGCGTCGCGGGGAGAATGCGTGGTCATGGCGCCGTCTTACACGATCGGGACGGGGAGGCGAGGCGGTTTCCGGGCATGCGTCACCCGCCGTAACTCTGCACCAGCGAGCCGGCGACGAGCCCCCAGCCATCCACCAGCACGAAGAAGATCAGCTTGAAGGGCAGCGCCACCGAGGCCGGCGGCACCATCATCATGCCCACCGCCATCAGCACCGAGGCGACGACGAGGTCGATGATCAGGAAGGGAATGAACAGCAGGAAGCCGATCTCGAAGGCCCGCCGCAGCTCGGAGATCATGAAGGCGGGGGTGACGATCTCCAGGCCGAGCTGCTCGGGCCCCTGCGGCACCGGGATGCGGGCCATGTCGATGAAGAGCTTCAGGTCCTTCTCGCGCACGTTCTTCAGCATGAAGGTCTTGAACGGGGCCGAGGCGCGGTCGAAGGCCTGGGTCTGGCTGATCTGCCCGGCGACCAGCGGCTCGATGCCGGCGCGATAGGCCTCGCGGCCGGTCGGCGCCATCACGAAGGCGGTCAGGAACAGGGCGAGGCTGATGATCACCGCGGTGGGCGGGGCGGTCTGGGTGCCGAGCGCCGAGCGCAGGATCGACAGCACCACGACGATGCGGGTGAAGGCGGTGGCCATCACGAGCACGGAGGGCGCGAGCGCCAGGACCGTGATCAGCGCAACGAGCTGGAGCGCCCGTTCGGTGACGCCGCCCGCGCCGAGATCGACGGTGACGCTCTGGGCGGCGGCCGGCCCGGCGAGGCAGAGGAGGGCGAGCCCGGCAGGGCCCGCACGTCGCAGGAGCGGGCTCACGGGGCCTCCGGCGGCTGCACCGTCGCCCGGCGCGCCTCGATGTTCTGCCAGACGAGGAGCGCGGGCAGGCCCAGGACCACGTCCGGCACGCGCTTGGCGAGGGACAGGGCGATGGCCGTGCCGGCATCGATGCCGAACAGCGCGCAGACCACGACGAAGCCCCCCTCCTGAACGCCGAGCCCGCTCGGCACGGGGAAGGCCGCCGACTTGATAGCCTGACTGAGCGCCTCGATCACCAGCACCTCGGCGAGGCTCACCCCATCGATGCCGATGCAGGTGAGCGCGATCCAGATCTCCGCCGCCCCCAGCATCCAGGCCAGGAGATGCAGGACGAAGGCCTGCGCGATTCGCCCGCGCCGGCCGCCGTGCCAGACCGCGTCGAGGGCCTCCTGCACGCGCATGGTCGCGGGCGCCGCGCCCGCCTGGCCCGGCTCTGCCGCCCGCGCGAAGCGGCGTCCGACGGCGGCGAGCCGCTCCTCGATGAAGCGGGCGGCGCCGACCCGCTGCACGGCGAAGAAGGCTGCAACGACGAGGCCGGCGACCGCGAGGGCGCGCAGCATCCAGGCGGCGAGCCGGGCGGCGGGCTCCCCGTCGAGCTGCATGAGCAGCACGGCTCCGAGCGCCGCGAACAGGGCCTGGCTGCCGACCTGGATCAGCATGTCGGCGAGGATCGAGGCCGTGGCGAGGGCGCCCGCGACGCCCCAGAAGGTCAGCAGGCGCCCGCCCAGCACGTCGCCGCCGATCGAGGCCACGGGGAGCAGCACGTTGATGCCCTCGCGCACGTAGCGCAGCACCACGAAGGGGCCCGTCCGCACGGGTGAGAGCCCGTCGAGGAGGCGCGCCCAGGCGAGCCCGCACAGGAACACGATGAGAGCCCGTACCAGCACGATCCCGGCAAGCCCCGCGAACCCGATCCGCCCGAAGGCTGCGGCCACGGCGGAGAGATCGTTGGTGGCGACGAGCCAGGCGGCGAGCCCGAGGCCGATCAGGGTGCCGAGAAGCGGCAGGCGGCGCAGGAGCGCGCGGGCGAGCCCGCTCCGGGTCTCGGTCACGGACCGGGTCCCTCCCGGCTGGGTCGGCTCTCGCACGGTCTCGGCTCGCACGGTCAGATCGGGGATCGGGGCGCGGTCGTCAGGTCTGGTGGTCGCGGGCCGATCCGTGCGCCCCGCTGCGCAGGCCGGCTTCCGCGGGCGCCGGTAGCGCGCCATTGGGGCCGAAATCGGGGAGGGCGGCCGGCGGATCGGCGCGCGGATCGAGCAGCGCGACCCGGCCCGCCGCGAGGCTCGCCCCGGTCGCGACCGCGATCAGCCGCTTGGGGCAGGGACCGAGGCAGCCGGTCTCGACGACCCTCACCGCCCTCGCCGACGCCGAACTGACGCCGGACGATCGGATTGCCCCCGCCTCCTTCGCGGCCGCCTTGGCCGCCGCCTTGGCCGCCGCTTTGGCGAGCCGCAGCGCCGCCTTCCGCGAGATCCCGGCGCGCTTCGCACATTTGCGGCAGACCAGCACGACCTCCGCGGGCTTGGCCTTCGCCGTGCGGCACCGGGAATCGGCCGCGGTCGCTGCGGCCGGGAATGCCGGGTCACGGGGGAGGGGCCCCGCAGGCGCAGCCGTCGCGGGCCGGTGCATCTCGGGCGGTCGCCTGTCGTCGGGGCTCGTCGCGGGGATCATCGACGCGGCCTACAGCGCCGGGCCGCTGCGGTGCAACGGACACGGCAGCGCAGCCCGGGATGCCTTAAAAAGGGCCGAAAAGAACGGGACTTCGAAGACCTGACGGCCGCCTCCGCCGCGACGGGGCGCGGCCGGCACCGATCCCCAGGACAAGCACCGGATGAGCGTCGAGGACGTCAAGCAGAGCGACCGGGTTCGCGGCATCATCGACTTCGCGCAGCGCTCCCTCACCGAGGTCCGGCGCGGCGCGCAGACGATCGAGCCGATCCCGTCGCAGCGGAGCCGGGCCCTGGCACGGCGGGTGCGCGAGCGGCTGGCCTGGACCCGCCTGCCGGGCCTGCGCCCGGCCGACGCCGCCCCGGTCAGCTACGCCCGGATGGTGGTGTGGCGCTTCGCGACCTTCGTCCTGCTGCCGACCGCGGTGGTGGCGGTCTACCTGTTCGTGTTCGCCTCCGACCAGTACATCGCCGAGGCGCGCTTCGCCGTGCGCGGCAACGTCGAGCCGATGGAAGATGTCGGCCTCGGCGAATACTCGACCATGATCCACAAGCACAACAGTCAGGACAGCTACATCGTCCGCGACTTCATCCGCAGCCGGGCTCTGGTCGAGGAGATGGAGAAGAAGCGTCAGATCTCGCAGCTCTTCTCCCGTCCGGAGGCGGATTTCTGGACGCGCTTCGACCCGAAGGAGCCCGTCGAGGAGCTGACCAAGTACTGGCGCCGCCATGTCGAGGCGAATATCGACGCGATCTCCGGCGTGACCCAGCTCACGGTCCGGGCCTTCACCCCGCAGGACGCGCTGACCATCGCGCAGGACATCGTCGCCCGCGCCGAGACGCTGATCAACGAGATCAACAAGAACGCCAAGGCCGACATGCTGGCGCAGGCCAAGGTGGATGCCGAGACCGCGCAGGTGCGCCTGCGCAACGCCTACATGGCGCTCCAATCCTTCCGCAACCGCTGGGGCATCATCGACCCGATCAAGTCGGCCGAGAGCACGATGACGACCCTGCTCAGCCTGCGCAAAGAGAAGTTCAAGAACGAGAACGACCTCCAGGTGCTGCGGGCCTCGAACCTCGACGAGAAGTCGCGCTCGATCCAGGTGCTGGTCGCGAACGTCGCGGCCGTCGATCACCAGATCAAGGATCTGCAGGAGCAGCTCACCCGCGACGGCCTCAACAGCGACGGAACGCCGACCATGGCGAACGCGCTGCTCGAGTATGAAGGGCTCGTCGTCGAGCGCACCATCGCGGAGAAGCTCAACGAGTCGGCGATCAACCTCCTCGACCGGGCCCGCGTGAGCGCCGACAAGCAGCAGATCTTCCTCGCGATCTTCGTGCCGCCGGTCCTCCCCCTCGACACGCTCTACCCGATGCGCTGGCACGCCCTGTTCGTCGCGTTCTTCTGCTTCCTCGTGGTCTGGAGCTCGGTCTCGCTGGTGGTGGCCGGCGTGCGGGATCAGCGTCTCTGATTGAGGCCGGGCGTCGGCGCGTCCGGGGCCGGTGCCCGAAGGCACCGGCCGGAGGCCTCCCCGCGGCAGGTCCTTGCCGACGGCTCTTGCCGAAGGTCCTTGCCGAAGAGTCTTGCCATGCGGGCCCCGGGCTTGCACTGAGACGCGTGCCCGTCCGAAGACCCTGACCGAACACAGATGGCGGATTTCTCCGAACTCGTCGCTCAAGCCGTGAAGCCGACGATGAACCGCGCCGAGCGCGAGGCCGTCTACGGCGTCGTGCGCCAAGCGGTGCGGCGCCTGCAGGAACGCGAGAACCTGGCCGACGACGACCCGCGGCTCGCCCTGCAGAACCACCTCGTCGAGGAGACGATCCGCGACGTCGAGGCGGACATCGCCCGGGCGGAGGCGATGCGCAAGCTGGACGAGGCGCTCGCCGTCCAGAACAAGGCCTATGCCGAGACCCGCTCCGGCCGCGGGCGGAACTGAGGCCCGCAGGGGCGCCGATGGGCCGGGGCCGCACCCCGGCACCCCGCGGCAGGGATGATGCCGTCGGGGGCTTCGCTCTACCCGTAGGCAGCCAGGGCGCGCACGCCGCCCGGCTCGGCCACCTCCAGACCGGCCTCGACATATTCGTTGAGCTTGTTGCGCAGCGTCCGGATCGAGATCCCGAGGATCTTGGCCGCGTGGGTGCGGTTGCCGAGGCAATGGTCGAGGGTGTCGAGGATGAGGTCGCGCTCGACCTCGGCGACGGTGCGCCCGACAAGGCCGCGCGTGGCCGCCTCGGCGACCTGCGCCGCCCGGACAGCGGGCCCGTCGGCCGCGGCGATCGCGTCGCCCTCCGGCGTCAGGATCGCCTCGACGCCGATCTCGGACCCGCTCGCCAGCAGGACTGCCCGGTGCAGCGTGTTCTCCAGCTCGCGCACGTTGCCGCGCCAGGGATTGCGCGTGACGATGCTCCGCGCCTCGGCCGAGAGCGGGCGCAGGGGCAGGCCGTTCACCGCGGCGTATTTCTTGGCGAAATGGCCGGCGAGTTCCAGGATGTCGGCCGGGCGCTCGCGCAGGGCCGGCAGGCGCAGATGGACGACGTTGAGCCGGTAGAACAGGTCCTCGCGGAAGGTGCCCTTGCGGACCTCCTCGGCAAGGTTGCGGTTCGAGGTGGCGAGCACCCGGATATCGACCTTGACCGGGGCCGTGCCGCCGACCCGGTCGATCACGCGCTCCTGCAGCGCCCGCAGCAGCTTCGACTGCAGGCGGACATCCATCTCGGAGATCTCGTCGAGGAGCAGCGTGCCGCCATTCGCCTCCTCGAACCGGCCGATGCGCCGCGCCACCGCGCCGGTGAAGGCGCCCTTCTCGTGGCCGAACAGCTCGGATTCGAGCAGGGCCTCGGGGATCGCGGCGCAGTTCACCGAGACGAAGGGCTTGGCCGCCCGGTTCGAACGGGCATGGACGTGGCGGGCGAGCACCTCCTTGCCGGTGCCGCTCTCGCCGGTGATCAGCACCGAGGCCTCCGAGCGGGCGACCTGCTCGGCGAGGCGCACCACCCGCTCCATCGCGGGATCGCGCCAGACGAAGGCGCGGCTGTCGGCCGAGACGGCTTCCAGCACCGCGGCGATCAGCTCGGGATCGGGGGGAAGGGGCACATATTCCTTGGCGCCCGCCTGGATCGCGGCCACCGCCGCGCGGGCATCGGCGGCCACGCCGCAGGCGATCACCGGCGTGCGGATGCGCTCCTCCTCCAGCGCTGCCACCAGGGCGCGGATGTCGAGACCCACATCGATCATGATCAGGTCCGCGCCGCGCGCCCGCAGGACCGTCAGCCCCTGCGGGATCGCGTCCGCCTGGGTCACGGCGGCGCCGCGCTGCATGGCGATCTTCGAGGCAGTGACGAGCTCGCCGTTGAGCCGTCCGATCATCAGGAGCCGCATCGGGCACTCCGCATCCTGTCGGCACCCGGCCACGGGGCCGGGCGTGAACCCCAGAGCGCTCTTCAGCCGAAGCGGGTATCGGTTCGGCTGAAGAGCGCGTGTAAAAACAATGACCTGGAGACGATCCCGATTGCGACGCGATCGGGATCGTCTCCGCGAAACTTAGTTCTCGCCCTTGACGATCTCGGTCATCGTCACCCCGAGGCGCTCCTCGACGAGGACGACCTCGCCGCGGGCGACGAGGCGGTTGTTCACGAAGATGTCGATCGCCTCGCCGACCTTGCGGTCGAGCTCCAGCACCGCGCCGGGGCCGAGGCGCAGGAGGTCGCCGATCGGCATGCGCGACTTGCCGAGGACGGCCGAGACCATCACGGGCACGTCGAAGAGCTGCTCGAGGTCGGCGGCGGATTTCGGGGTGGTCGGCGCGTCGCGGATCGAGTCCGTCGCGAGGCTCGGATCGAAGTCGCCGAGCTGGGGCAGGCTGAAATCGTCGGACATCAGAAACTCGCCGGTTCGGTCGGGTCGGGGACGGTGCCGAGGCAGGCGGCGATGGCCGCGTCGATCTCGGCTTCGAGGCGGTCGCGCGCGCGCACCACGCCGCCATCGGCCCACTCGATGCGGGCGTCGCCGAGCGCGAGATCGGGCTCGCCCAGCACCACGAGGCGGCCCTCGTAGCCGCGCTCACGCGCGAGCCGGCGCATCAGCGCCTCGGTCTCCTCGACCAGGCCCTCCTGCACGCGCACCACGAGATGGGGCACGCCGCGCAGATGCTGCAGGGCGTGCCGCGCCGCCTCGCCGATCGCGGCCACGGGATGCGCGTCGAGGGCCTCGCCGGCGATGCGGCGGGCGAGCAGGACGGCGACCTCCATGGCCTGCGCCTCCCGCTCGGCCTCGCGGGCATCCGCCTGGGCCAGGAGCCCCGCCAGCGACAGGCTCAGACGGTTCATCGCGTCCGCGAGCCGGGCCTGGAGCTGGGCCTGAACCTCGGCGCGGCCCTCCGCGCGGCCCGCCTCCAGGCCGCGCGCATGGGCCTCGGCCGCGGCCTGGGCGGCCTCCTCGGCGGCGCGGACGGCCGCCGGGTTGGCCTTCGGCTTGCGGAAATCGGTGTCGAACAGGAACGGGGTCGCGCTCAATAGACCAGCTCCTCCTCGGCGCTGTTCTTGGCGATCATGATCTCGCCCTTCTCGGCCAGCTCCTTGGCCACCTCGGTCATCTTGGCCTGCGCCTCATCGACCTCCTTGAGGCGGATCGGGCCGAGCGAGGCCATCTCGTCGGTGAGGTTCTTGGCGGCGCGGGTCGACATCTGGCCCATGAAGAAGGCCCGCACCCGCTCGTTGGCGCCCTTCAGCGCCCGGCACAGGGTGTCGTTGTCGACCTTGCGCATCAGGGTCTGGACGCTGCCGGGATCGAGCTTGAGCAGGTCCTCGAAGGTGAACATCAGCTCGCGGATGCGCTTGGCCGAGCCGCGATTGGCCTGGTCGAGGGCGGCGAGGAAGCGCCCCTCCGTCTGCCGGTCGAAGGCGTTGAACACGTCGGCCATGAGCTCGTGCGCGTCGCGGCGCTGGGTCTGGGCGATGGTGGTGACGAACTCGACGCGCAGCGTCTCCTCGATGTGGCGCAGGGCCTCCTTCTGCACCGTCTCCATGCGCAGCATCCGGCTGAGCACGTCGATGGCGAACTCCTCGGGCAGGATGGTGAGCACCTTGGCGGCGTAGTCCGAGCGCACCTTCGAGAGCACCACGGCCACCGTCTGCGGGTACTCGTTGCGCAGGAACGAGGCGAGGATCTCCGGATCGACCTGGGCGATCGAGGCCCAGACGCGCTTGCCCGACGCGCCCTTGATCTCGGCCATGATGGCGGAGACCTGCTCGCTCGGGAAGATCTTCAGCAGGAGCGACTCGGTCCGCTCGAAGTTCGACGAGATGCCGCCGCTGTTCGACAGGCGCGAGACGAAGTCGATGATCAGCTTGTCGACCGTCTCGGCCTCGAGGGAGCCGAGCTGCACCATGGCGTGCGAGACCTTCTTGACCTCGTCCTCCTCCAGGAGCTGCCAGATCGGCGCACCATCGGTCTCGCCGAGCAGCAGCAGCATGGCCGCGGCACGCTGGACGCCGGACATGGCGGCGAAGGATTCGCCTCCCGCCGCCTGCAGCATTCCCGCCAGTCCCGCACCCGCCGCCATCGCTTCGCTCTCCTCGTCACACCCGGCCCAAGGCCGCTCAGCTTTCCTGGATCCAGTTGCGCAGCACCTCGGCCGTCTCGCTCGGGCTCGCCCGGACCATGTCGACCACGCGCTGCACCGTCTCGGCCTGCACCTGGCCGTTGATCTTCGCGTATTCCATCAGCCGGGTCGCCGGGTTGTCGGTGGTGATCGTCAGCGTCGCCGCGCCCGGCGCGCCGCCCTCCGCGATGCCGCCCGGGCCGGCGATCAGCGCCTCGGGCGCGTCCGGATCGGCGGCGAGCACCTGCCGCAGCAGGGGACGCACCACGGCGAGCAGCACCACCAGGGTGAGGAGCGCCAGCACGCCGAGCTCCACGAGCCGCATCACATCCTCCTTGGAGGGAGAGAGAAGCGACTGCACCAGGGTCGGCTCGCCGAAATCCGGCACCGGCGGCGCCTCGGCGAACCGGAGATTGGCCACCTCGATCTGGTCGCCCCGGGCCTTGTCGAAGCCGACCGCGCTGCGCACGAGGGCGGTGATCCGCTCGATCTCGGCCGCCGGGCGCGGGCTGTAGGCCGGCTTGCCGTCCGGCCCCGGCGCGTAGGTTCCGTCGACCAGCACCGCCACGGAGAGCCGCTTGATCCGGCCGCCCTCCGTCACCTCCGTCTTGGTGACGCGGGAGATCTCGTAATTCGTGGTCTCCTCGTTCTTGCTAGTCTGGTCCTTCTGGGCCTGCGGCTTGTCCTGGTTGGCGCCGGGCAGCTCGTTGCCGACCGTGACCTGCCCCTCGCCGCCGCCGGTGAGCGCGGATTCGGTGCGGGTCTGGCTCGATCGGACGACACGGCTCTCGGGGTCGAAGGTCTCGGAGCGGCTCTCGATCCGGTTGGTGTCAAGCTGCGCCGAGACCTGGACCCGCGTCCGGCCCGGCCCGACGATGCCGGCGACGATCTCCTCGATCTGGGACCGCAGGCGCCGCTCGAGGCCGACCTGCTTCTCCTCGAAGGCCGCGCCCGCCTCCACCTCGGCGCCGCGGGCCCCGTCGGCGAGCAGCCGTCCGCGCTCGTCCACGATCGAGACCCGGTCGGGACGCAGGCCCTCCACCGAGGAGGCGGCGAGATGCCGGATCGCGCGGACCTGGCCGGGATCGAGATCGCCCATCAGCTTCAGCACGATGGCGGCCGAGGGCGCCTCGCGGTCGCGCTCGAACAGCCGCCGCTCGGGCATCACAAGGTGGACGCGCGCCGCCTGGACCCGGCCGATCGCGCGGATGGAACGGGCCAGCTCGCCCTCGAGCGCCCGCAGATGATTCACGTTCTGGACGAAGTTCGTGGACGAGAAGGCGTCGCCCTTGTCGAAGATCTCGTAGCCGACGCCGCCCTGGCTCGGCAGGCCCTTGCCGGCGAGATCCATGCGCAGCCGGGCGAGGTCCGGACGCGGCGCCATCACGGTCTGGCCGGTATCGCCGCGGGACTCGTAGCGGATGCCGCGCGCATCGAGCTCACGGATCACGGCCGCGGAATCCTGGGCCGAGAGGTCCGCGAACAGCACCCCCATATCGGGGCGCGAAACCCGCAGGATGATGAAGGCGAAGAAGCCGATGAGCGTCAGCGTGACCGCGCCCATGGCAGCGAGGCGGGCCGGTCCGAGCTTCGCGACGAGATCGAGAACCGGCTTCACGATGTTGACGCGCCCACCCGCAGCCGGCCCGCCCGCCGGGCCGCTCGGCAAGAATTGCCGGGCACGTGGTTAGCAGCCGGTTAATGCGGGCCGCCAAGACGGAAGCCCTGGCCCGGCCCGCAAGCGCCGAAGCCCCGCCGTCAGGGACGGGCGGGGCTTCGCGCAGCATCACGGGAGGGCCCGGATCAGTGCCGGTAATGCTGGATGCGCGTGGTGCGCAGGCCGGCGAGACCGTGCTGGTCGATGGAGAACTGCCAGCTCAGGAATTCCTCGGTGGTCAGCGTGTAGCGCTTGCAGGCCTCCTCCAGGCTGAGGAGACCGCCGCGCACCGCGGCCACGACCTCGGCCTTGCGCCGGATCACCCAGCGGCGGGTCGAGGGCGGCGGAAGATCGGCGATGGTCAGGGGGCTGCCATCGGGCCCGATCACATACTTCACTCTCGGGCGGTGCGGTTCGGTCATGATACGCTCTACACTCGACTGACCTGTCGAGGGTTCAACCTAAGTGAGGCCACTTAAGAGACCTTGAAACCGGTCTCGCCGATTTGAATCGCTATCCCGCCGTTGTGGACAACCCGACCCTCTGCACGCTCGACAGGGGGATGCGCTTGCTTCCGACGAGCAGGACGGGCGCGGCGCCGCTGAGGTCGACCTGGCTCACCGTGCCGCTGGTGCTGGTGTCGACGGTGACGCTGGCGCCGGTGGCGTCCTGGGCGCTCACCTTGATCGTGTAGGTGCCGGCGGGTGCGTTCATGCCGGAGGCGGTGCGCCCGTTCCAGGTGAAGGCCTGGCTGCCGGCCGTCAGCGACGTGGTCTGCGTGCCGACGACATTGCTCTTCGAATCGAGGATGGTGACCACGGCCTTCGTGGCGGCGCGGGCGGCGTTCAGGGTCCAGCTCGCGCTGCCGCCGGAGGTCAGGTCGGCGCTGAGGCCGTCAGCGGTGATGGCCTGCCCGATATAGCTCGTGGCCGTCGCCGAACTCGCCGCCTTGCTGCTGGTGAGGATGTTGTCGAGCCGGTCGTTGGTCTTGAGCTGCTGCTCCACGCCGGCGAACTGCACCAGCTGCTGGGTGAACTGGTTGGTGTCCATCGGATCGAGGGGGTTCTGGTTCTTGAGCTGCGTGGTGAGCAGCGTCAGGAACTGCGTGAAGTTGCCCGCGATCTCCTGCGCGCTCGTGCCGGTGCTGGTCGCGGCGGTCGTGCTGCTGGCGATGCTCGAGATGCCCGAGGTCATAGCGCTGTCTCCCGATTATATCCGCGCGGACGCGCAAGCCCGAAGGATCGTTGTGTTGAAAGGCCTTGCCGGCACCCGTTCGCGCGCCGCATCGACGGGCGCGCGGCCTCGCGCAGGCTGCGAGCCTCGCCCCGCAAGGGATTGAGAAACCTCACCGAACCACATCTCGCGCATCGGCCGCTCCCCTAGATCCGGATGTCGAGGTTGCCGAGGCCGCGCAGGGCGCGCAGCGGCGCGATCTCGGCGGCCTCCGCCGCCTCGCCCGCCCAGCCGCCCCGGCGGCCGCGCCCGGCCTGGCCGCCGGTGTCGCCGCGCGCCTGGCCCTGCGCCTGATCCTGGGCCGCGCCATCCCCGCGCAGGGACAGGCGGATGCCGCCCTCGGCGGAGGCGTCGAGCCCGGCCTGCGACAGGGCCTGCTGCAGGCCGCTCGCGTCGCGCTGGAGCATCGCCAGAGTGTCGATCCGCTCGACCACGAGATGGGCCGACACCGTGCCGCGCTCCTTGTTGATCTCGAGGGTGACGTCGATGCGGCCCAGCTCGGCCGGATCGAGGCGGATCTCGAACTGGCTCGATCCCGCGAGCGAACGCAGGCCGATGGTCATCGGCACCTGGCCGATCGGCACGGCGGGCGCGGCGGCCTGGGCAGCCGGCGCGGTCTGCTGGGCCGCAGCGGCCTGCAGATGGCCCGCCTTCGCCGTCTCCGGCAGGGGCGCGAGAGGCGGCGCGGGATTGCCGGGTGTCAGGCTATCGGGAACCGGCGCAGCCGGCGCCGCAGCGTCGCCCGCCGAATCGCCGGCACGCTCGCCCCGGCCCTCCCCGAGGAGCAGCGCGGTGGCGCGGGCCGGCGCACCGATCGAGGAAGCGGCCTCGGTCGGCACGCTGGCCGCTCCGGCTGCCGCGCCCGCCGCAGGACCGGTCCCGGTGCCGGTCCCAGTGCCGATTGCGTTGGCGATCCCGCTGCCGGTCCCGGTGGCGATTCCGCTGCCGCTCCCCGGTGTCGGGCTCGGAGCCGTCAGCATCGCGAGAATCGACAGGATCGGCACCGCGCCCGGCGCGGGTCCGGCCGCTTTGGTATCCTCGGACTCCGCCTCGTCCGTCTCCGACGTCGCCGCTCCCTCCTGTTCCAAGACGAGCCCGGCGAGGCGGGCGACCGTGCCCTCGTCCGGGGCGGCCTGGGCCGGTGCGGCGGGCGTCGTGGCGGCCTGCGGGGCCGCGGCACCCGTGGACGTGCCCGGCGGGCCGGCATCCAAGCGCGCTTCGCCCTGGGCCGTGTCCGGGCGTGTGCCGCCGTCCGAGCCGCGTGCCGGGGTCGGCCGCGCCGCGGCCCTGCGGGCCTCCGTCAGGGTCTCGCGCCGGTCCTCGGCGACGCGCGCGGCAACCGCCGGCCCGGGCTTGACGATCCGGTCCTCGGCCGGCGCTTCACTCTGCCGCGCGGCCCTGCCTGCGGGCTCCGTCCGGCTCGTCGCGTCGAGGGCAGCCGCGAAGGCGGCCGTGCCGCGCGCCGCCGCGCGCCCGCCCGCCTGGGCAGCATTCGCCCTGTCGGCGGCCTTCGCCGACGCATCCATCCGTGCCGTGTGTCCGAGCGCCATGCATCCCTGCTCCTCGGGCGCCCCGGAGCAAGGGGCGAGCCATGCGTGCTGGCGCTCCAAGGCCTTGATCGGCAAGGGATAACGGCGCGACACACGGATGCCGTGTCGAACGGCACCGGCGGAAGCTGCCGAGCGGGCGGCAGGACTTGCCGGGTCGGGTCCTCTGCGCAGACCAGGGCGTCATCCGGGCGCCGACCCTGGAAAGTGCCGGATCCAATCGCTATAGAAGCCCGCGGGTGGTCCCGCCCCGCGAGAGGGGCCGCCGGATCCGGCCATGAATTCCCTCGATCTGCCCAAAGCCCCCCACGAGACGCGCGTCGTCGTTGCCATGTCCGGCGGCGTCGATTCCTCCGTGGTCGCGGGGCTTCTGAAGCGCGAGGGCTACGACGTGGTCGGCGTCACGATGCAGCTCTACGACCACGGCGCCGCGACGCACCGCAAGGGCGCCTGCTGCGCGGGGCGCGACATCCACGATGCCCGCGCGGCCGCCGCCCATCTCGGCATCCCGCACTACGTCCTCGACTACGAGGATCGCTTTCGCGATGCCGTGATCGACCGGTTCGCCGAGAGCTACCTCGCGGGCGAGACGCCGATCCCCTGCGTCGAGTGCAACCGCTCGCTCAATTTCCGCGACCTGCTGGGCCTTGCCCGCGACCTGGACGCGGACGCGCTCGCCACCGGCCACTACGTGGCGAGCCGGCCGCTGCCTGAAGGAGGCCGCGGGCTCTACCGCGCCCTCGATCCGGCCCGCGACCAGAGCTACTTCCTCTACGCGACGACGGCCGAGCAGCTCGCCTATCTGCGCTTCCCGCTCGGCGAGCTGCCGAAGGACGAGACCCGTGCGCTCGCGCGGTCGCTCGGCCTCGCCGTCGCGGAGAAGCCGGACAGCCAGGACATCTGCTTCGTGCCGCAGGGCCGCTACAGCGAGGTGATCGCGAAGCTCCGCCCCGATGCGGCGCGCCCCGGCGAGGTGGTCGATCTCGGCGGACGCGTGCTCGGGCACCACGAAGGCATCATCCATTTCACGGTCGGCCAGCGCCGCGGCCTCAAGCTCGCGGTGGGCGAGCCGCTCTACGTGGTGCGGCTGGAGCCGGAGACGGCCCGCGTCGTCGTGGGTCCGCGCAGCGCGCTCGCCACCGGCCGCATCCGCCTCACCGACCTGAACTGGCTCGGCTCGCAGCCCGTCGAGAGCCTCGACGGGCTGGAGGTGGCCGTGCGCGTGCGCTCGACCCGCGAGCCGCGTCCCGCCCGTCTCGCCTACGACGCGGCGCAGGGCAGCCTGATGGTCGACCTCGCCACGCCCGAGGACGGCGTCTCGCCCGGCCAGGCCTGCGTCATCTACGCCGACGAGGATCCCCGCGCGCGGGTGCTCGGCGGCGGCACCATCGCCCGCGTCGACACGGTGTCGGCGCACCCCGCCCAGGCCGCCTGATCCCGGCCTCCAGCGCAGGACGACCGCAGACCATGTTGAGCGAGCCGCAGGAGAGGGGCCCGAGCACGGCCCTGATGCGCAAGGCCTATGCGCGCTGGGCCCCCGTCTACGACGTGGTCTACGACAAGCTCACCGAACCCGCCGCCCGCGCCGCCGTGCGCGCCGCCGCGGCCTGCGGGCCGCGCATCCTCGAGGCGGGCGTCGGCACCGGCCTGTCCCTCGGCTACTACCCGCGCGACGCCTTCGTCTGCGGCGTCGACCTCTCCGAGGACATGCTGAAACGCGCCCGCGCCAAGGTGCGGCGGCGCGGCCTCGGCCACGTGCACGGCCTGCAGGTGATGGATGTCTGCCATCTCGGCTACGCCGATGCGAGCTTCGACGCCGTGGTGGCGCAGTTCCTGATCACCCTGGTACCGGATCCGGAGGCCGCGCTCTCGGAATTCCTGCGCGTGCTGCGGCCGGGCGGCGAGATCGTGCTCGCCAACCATTTCGGCCAGGATACCGGCCCGGTCGCCCGGGTCGAGGAGATCGTCGCGCCCCTCTGCACCAAGATCGGCTGGTCGTCGGACTTCAAGGCGGCGCGCATCCAGGCCTGGGCCCGGCGCAACGGCGTCGAGTTCATCGGCGTCGCCCCGACCTTCCCCGGCGGGTTCTTCAAGATCCTGCGCATGCGCAAGCCCGCTTGAGCGGGCCGGACCGCCCGGCGGGGTGGGGGCGCCTGCGCGGCGCCCTGCGCTTCCTGCCGCTCGTCCTGCTCGTCGGCGTGTCGCTGGCGGCGCTGGTCTCGGGGGCGGGCCGCCTCGTCAGCCTCGACACACTGCTCGCCTCGCGGGCCTGGCTGCACGGCTTCGTCGCGGCCGATTACGGCCGCGCCCTGGTCGCGGCCTACCTCGTCTATGTCGGCGCGGTCGTCGTCTCGGTGCCGGCGACGCTGATGCTCACCATGATCTGCGGCTTCCTGTTCGGCATCGTCACCGGCGCCCTGGTCGCCGTGGCGGCGGCGACCACGGGCGCGGCGATCGTGTTCTCGGTGGGGCGCGGCCCCGGGGGCGAGCTGCTGCGGCGCCTGGCGGGGCCCCGCCTGCAGGCCTTCGCGGAGGGCTTCCGCCGCGACGCCTTCGGCTACATCGCCTTCCTGCGCCTGCTGCCGCTCTTCCCGTTCTGGATGACGAATCTCGCGCCGGCGGCCTTCGGGGTGCGGCTGCGGACCTTCGTGCTCGCCACCCTGGTCGGGCTCCTGCCGGGCGCCTTCGTCTACGCGGCGACGGGCGCCGGCATCGAGGACGTCGTCGCCGCCCACGAGGCCGCCAAGGCCGCCTGCCAGGCTGCATCGGAGCTCGGATGCGACGAAGCGTTAACGTTGCGTGGATTGGTGACGCCGAAGATGCTGATCGGCCTGGGGGCGCTCGCGGCATTCGCCCTGTTATCGATCCTCCTCCGCCACCGCCCCTTCCCACGTCAAAGATGACATAGGGTATCGCCAGTTCCGGGACAGCCCCAACGCGATCACAACGTAAGCTGCGCTCAGAAGCACTGCCGAGAAAGTACAACTACTAGTTCTAGTACAATCTTATCCTGGATTGAACAATTGCGTCACCAATTCCGTCCCGCCGGAATTGCCCCTCGACGGCCCGCCGCCGCTCGGGCTACGAAGATGGCGTCTGCCGCGATCCTCCCCGGTCCGGCGGCGCAGTGCAGTCGGGTGCGGGAACGCCGCATCAGCCGGGGCCACGATGAGCGTAGACGAGGGAGCGCAGGAAGGGAGGACGAATTCGGCCGGGGCCGCAGCGCCGACCCAATACAGGCCGCTTCGGCATCTCGGCCTGTCCGTGCGCCTGTTCCTACTCACCGTAGCCTTCGTGGCGGTTGCCGAAGTCCTGATCTACGTTCCGGCAGTGGCGAACTATCGCCTGTCCTGGCTGTCCGATCGAATCGCCGCCGCTCAGGTGGCTGCGATGGTGCTCGACGCCAGCCAGGGCCAGGCGGTGCCGGACGATCTCGCCCGCCACCTCCTGACCGGTGTCGGGGCTCGGGCCATCGCCGTGCGCGGCGACGAGACGCAGCGCCTGCTGACCCTGGATCCGATGCCCGAGAGCGTGGCGGACTCGGTCGATCTGCGCCAGACCAGTCTCTGGGAGGCGATACGCGGGGCTTGGCGCACGCTGGTCGCTCCCGTGAGCGAGCCGATCCGCGTAGTCGGCCACGGCCGCGATGGCTTCGACCTCGTGGAGATCCTCCAAGACGAAGCTCCCCTGCGTGCCGCCATGGTCGATTTCGCGGGCCGTCTCCTGCTCTCCTCGCTGATCGTCGCAGCGGCGGCGGCGGGTCTCGTCTTCGTGGTCCTGCAGATGGTGATCGTGCGGCCGGTCACACGCCTCACCCGCAACATCGCGGCCTTCGCCGACGACCCCGAGGGTGCCGAGCGCTCGATCCGCCCCTCTCGGCGCACCGACGAAATCGGGCTTGCCGAGACGGCGCTGGCGCGCATGGCGCAGGGATTGGCCGACCAACTTCGCCAGCGGAGGCGGTTGGCCGAACTCGGCCTCTCGGTAAGCAAAATCAATCACGAGTTGCGCAATATGCTCACGGGTGCGCAACTTCTTGGCGACCGCCTCGAAGGCACGGCCGATCCGATGGTGCAGCGCGTGGCGCCACGCCTCGTCGCGACCCTCGACCGCGCCATCCGCTTTTGCGAGGCTACGCTGGCCTATGGACGGGCTAGCGAGCCTCACCCAACACGCCGACGCGTCACCCTGGCTCCCCTCCTTGAGGAGTTGCAGGATCTGGCGGCGATGGCTGCCGGGACGCGGGTCACGATCCACGCGGAGGCGCCTGCGGACCTGAAGGCTGAAGTCGATCCCGAGCAGCTTCTACGTGCCCTGACCAATCTCGTGCGGAACGCGGTGCAGGCGCTGGAGACGGCACGCTGCGCGGCCGCGCCCGAGGTGCGGGTCACCGCCTCACGGGACGGTGCGGAGGGACATGGCGCCGTGACAATCTTGGTCGCCGACAACGGCCCCGGACTTCCAGAGAAGGCCCGGGCGCACCTGTTCGCCCCATTCAAGGGCTCGGCGCGCTCCGGCGGCACCGGCCTCGGCTTGGCCGTGGCATCGGAACTGATCCGCCTCAACGGCGGAACGCTGACTCTCGACGAGGGTACGCCGGGCGCCTGCTTCCGCGTAATCCTACCGGATTCGCCGGCGAGCGCGGCCTGCGGTGCTACTCCGCCGCGGCGAGGATAGGGGCGTGGACCGTGATGCCGATGTCGCGTAGCAGCGCGGCATCCTCGTCCGCCTCGTTGTTGGCGGTGGTGAGCAGGCGCTCGCCGTAGAAGATCGAGTTGGCACCGGCCAGGAAGCAGAGGATCTGCGCCTCCCGCGTCAGACTCTTGCGTCCAGCGCTCAGCCGCACCCGGGCCTTCGGCATCACGATGCGCGCCGTGGCGCACATGCGCACGAGGTCGAGCGGATCGACGGCGGGCTGCTCCTCGAGCGGCGTGCCGGGCACCGCGACCAGCGCGTTGATCGGCACGCTCTCGGGATGTGGCGCGTGGTTGGCGAGGACCTGCAGCATCGCAGCCCGGTCGGTCACGCCCTCGCCCATGCCGACGATGCCGCCGCAGCAGACGCCGATCCCAGCCGCGCGCACGTTCTCTAGCGTCCGCAGCCGGTCCTCGTAGGTGCGCGTCGAGATGATGTCACCGTAGAAGTCGGGTCCGGTATCGAGGTTGTGGTTGTACGAGGTGAGGCCGGCCTCGGCGAGACGCTCGGCTTGGCTCGGGCTGAGCATGCCGAGCGTCACGCAGGCCTCCATCCCGAGGCCGCGCACGCCCCGGACCATCGCGAGCACCGCGTCGAATTCCGGACCATCCTTCGGCTGGCGCCACGCTGCCCCCATGCAGAAGCGATGGGCGCCGTTGGCCTTGGCTGCAGCCGCCTCCTTGAGGACGGTCTCGACCGGCATCAAGCGCTCGCGGGCCATGCCCGTCCCCTTGTGATGCGCCGATTGCGGACAATAGGCACAATCCTCAGGGCAGCCTCCGGTCTTGATCGAGAGGAGGGAGGCACGCTGGATGTCGGCGGGATCATTGTGCATCCGGTGCACGCTGCCCGCCTGATGGACGAGGTCGAGCAGCGGCAGGTCGTGGATCACCCGGATCTCGGCCACGCTCCAGTCGTGGCGGATCGCGCCGAATGTGGGCTCAGTCGAACGGGGAGGGGAGGTCTCGCTCATGCAGCCTTTGAGCGGAATCGGCCGGCAGAAATCAAGCCTTCCCACGCGCGTCAGGCCGGTGCCTGCTCGATCATCCCATACCAGCCAAGCCCACGATAGGTCTCGTAGCCAGGCGTGCGGTGAAAGGCGGTGACGGTGCCCGAACGCGGGTCTGCAACCGTACCGCTCACGCGCCCGCCCGGATCGGCCGTTACGATCTCACTGAGGATGCCGCGCCCATCCGAGGCCGCGATCACCCTGCGGCGGGCATCGACCAGCATCACACGGGTGCGGGCCCTGTCCTCTGGTGCGACGCGGACGCCGGAGACGATGGCGCGGGCCTGCGGCTCCCAATCGAAATGGATGGCCAGCACGCCGCAGGGCCGGCCCGAATCCCAGATTCCGGCCGCGTAGGTCGCCACCTGCGCGTTGCCCAGGCCCGGCTCATGGCGCACGTCAGCGCAGCAGAACGCATCACCGTCCCGTAAGGTCAGCGCGTCGCGGAACCAAGCTTCATCGGAGACCGAGCGATCCTTCAGCCCCGGATAGCGGTCGGGACGGCCGGTCGCCAGGATGCGGCCGGCGCGGTCGCAGAGCCAGAGATCGAGATAGACCGTATAGGCTGACAGGATGATCCCGAGGCGCGAAGAGGCGTAGGCTGCGGCGGCTGCGCTCGGCTCCGCCGCGCAGGCGACGATCGCAGCGTCCGTGGCCCACCAGCGCACATCGCAGGTCCGTTCGTAGAGGTTGCGGTCGATCAACTCGACGGCGTTCAGGGCAAGGTCCACGAGGCGCTCTTCCTGGGCCCGCCCCGCCATCGCGGAAACCGCTTCCTGCAGCGTCCCGATCCGGGCGGCGAGATGGGTCTCAAGCTCCCGAGCAAGGTCCTCGATGCGCCCCCCAACCTCGCGCACCTCCTGAGCCACCACCGAAAAGCCGCGCCCCTGCTCTCCGGCGCGGGACGCTTCGATCAGGGCGTTCAGCGCAAGCATCCGGGTTTGGCCGGTGATCTTGCGGATCTCGCCGCCCTTGTCCTTTGCGATGCGTCCGACCTCGCCGACGAGCGCTGTGATGTTCCGCAGGGACGGCGGCTCGGCATCCTCATCACCGTGCCTCGTGAGGTCATTGCGCAGAGCGTGCATGGACAATCCCGATCTGGAGCCGCACCTGATCACCGCAGATCAGGCTCGGTCCCAGCGCATATGAGTGTACGCGTCCCGTGTGCCGAACCGACACTCAATGCCCGGGAAGCGCATCCGGAGATCATCAGAATACGAGAAACTCACTAACGGTTTCTAAGCCAATCAGAAGATCTGAGGGCATCATTCGCGCGAGAATGAAAGTTTTCGCCATCCGATCGCACGCGATACACGTTTTTGCATTGGCTAGATCGCGAGATTCAATCAGCCGCTGCATCTGAAGGCGCTCTCCGCCGAAATGGACGCCGACGCAGGGCAAAGGGCACGTCGAGACAAGGACTGAGAGCACTCACCCCCCGACCACCGGGAGATCTCCCCCTGGGCACGACGGCGCAGCGGGAGCTTTGTGAGCGTCTCTCGGCCCCTGATTGCTACGCGATCGGGAGTGGCTCTAATGCGTCGGCTCGCCTGCGGCGACCTTGGCGGTCCAGTCGTCGAAGGCCACCACGGTCTGGCGCTGCTCGCCGAGGCGGTCGATGCGCACGACCATCTCCTCCCCCGGCTTGAGGTAGCGCGGCGGCTTCATGCCGAGGCCGACGCCCGGCGGCGTGCCAGTGGTGATGATGTCGCCGGGCTCCAGCATCATGAAGTGCGAGGTGTAGGCGACGAGCTGGGGCACGTCGAAGATCATGGTCTCGGTCGAACCGGCCTGCATCCTCTGTCCGGATACATCGAGGCTCATCCGCAGGTCCTTGAGGTCCGGAATCTCGTCCAAGGTGACGAGCCAGGGGCCGATCGGCCCGAAGGTCGGGCAGCCCTTGCCCTTCGTCCAGGTGCCGCCGCGCTCCATCTGGAATTCGCGCTCTGAGACGTCGTTGCAGATGCAGACCCCGGCCACGTAGTCCAGGGCCTCATTGGCGTGGACGTAGGACGCCCGGGCACCGATCACCACGGCGAGTTCCACCTCCCAATCGACCTTGGCCGCGCCCTTCGGGATGATCACCGGATCGTTCGGGCCCGAGATGCAGGATGGGGCCTTGTTGAAGATGATCGGCTCGGAGGGGATCGGCGCGCCGGTCTCGGCCGCGTGGTCGGCGAAGTTCAGGCCGATCGCGATGAAGTTGCGGGTGCCGCCGACGCAGGGACCAAGCCGGGTGCCGGCCGGAAGACGCGGCAGGCTCTCGGGATCGATCATCCGGAGCCGGTCGAGCGAGTCCTTCGCCAGCGCCGGCCCTGCGATGTCGCGAACGATCGCGGACAGGTCGCGATAGCCTCCGTCCCGGTCGACGAGGCCGGGCTTCTCTGTGCCCTGTGCGCCGTGGCGGATCAGCTTCATCGCGTCGCTCCCGGAAGGTGTTCTAGCACCGGGACCATGGAGACCGGACGAGGTCGACGCAAGCGAGGCCGGCCTGCCCCGACCTGAGGTGACGATCGCGCTCTGTTGCGGGAATGTCACATCCGTCGTTCACTGTGGGGCGACGGTACAAGAACAGGCGATAAAGTTCAGATATGAACTATTTTACCGGCGCTGCTGCCGCAAGATGAAAGAGCAATCTTTCTGGCAACCGACTCCCAATATTGCGCGCGATTTCCAAATTTTTACTATAAAATACCAGACTTGCAAAATATCACTTGTCCCATCAGAATGATTTTCAAGGTGCCAGCTCGGCTCGAGGCCGGGGATCCAGCGCCGTCAAAGAACTGAAGGGGTCGGAAAGCATGACGGTCAGGGTTCGGTCTCTCGCGCTGGCAGGCGTCGCTGTGGTGTCGCTCTGGGCGGGCACGCAGGAGGCGAGCGCCGGCGCGTTCGGAATCCGCGAGCAGAGCACGCAGGCCCAGGGGCTCTCTTTCGCGGGCGCGGCGTCGGGCTCCGGCGGCGTTTCCTCGATGTTCTGGAACCCGGCCGTCATCACCATGAACCCAGGCTGGGTCACGGAGCAGAACCTCACCTTCATCAACCTGTCGGCCAACATCACGCCGACGCTCGGCACCAATCCGGGCTTCCTGCCGCTCGGCGGCTCGGGCGAGATCGGGCAGGGCGCCGTGGTGCCTGCGGGTGCCACATCCTACCAGCTCAACGACCGGCTCTGGATCGGCCTGCAGACCGGCGCGCCGTTCGGTCTCGTGACCAAGCCGAATCAGGTCTGGGCCGGCGAGGTCTACGGCCGGTCGAGCCGGATCTTCTCGCTCGCCTTCAACCCGGTCATCGGCTTCAAGGTGAACGAGTGGCTCTCGGTCGCCGCGGGCCCGAACATCGAGTATTTCCGCCTGACCCTGCGGCAGGCGCTGCCGATCCCGGGCCTGTCGCCGACGGTGTATCCGAGCGCCTTCCTGAAGGGCGAGTCCTGGGGCGTCGGCTTCACGGCGGGCGCCACGATCACGCCCTGGGCCGGTACGGTACTCGGCATCGGCTACCGTTCCTCGGTGCACCACGACATCGAGGGGTCGATCGGCGTGCCGCTGGTGGCGCTCGCCCGCACCGCCGGCCAAGTCACGGCGAACCTCAATACGCCCGAGAAGCTCAGCGTCGGCCTGACCCAGGCGATCAACCCGGTCACCCGGATCAATCTCGGCTTCGAGTGGGACAACTGGACCCGGCTCGGCAATGTCGGCATCGTCTCGCGCACCCTCGGGGTGCCGGTGAGCAACCTGCCGCTCGACTACAAGGACGGCTTCACCTATTCGGTCGGCGCCGAATACGATTGGTCGCCGAGCCTGACGCTCCGCGGCGGCTTCGCCTACGAGGTCTCGCCGATCGACTTCGCCAACCGCTCGGTGCGGCTGCCGGACGGCGACCGCTACATCGCCTCGATCGGCGCCAGCTACCGCTGGAACGAGAAGCTGACGCTTAACCTGGCCTACTCGCACTTCTTCCTCGACCGCAACCGGATCCTCTCCGGGCCGGGCCGCGACTACAATGTCGGCAACATCGCCTTCGCGGGCTACACCGATGCCAGCGCCGACGTCCTCTCGGTCGGCTTCCGCTACGTGTTCGGCGAGCCGGCCCGGCCGGTCGCGGCGGCGCCGCTGATCCGCAAGTACTGAGACCATCGGCCCGGACCATCGAGCACCCCGGGGGCCTCAGGGCCCTCGGGGTTTTCCGTTCCGGCCTTCACCCGGATCAGGACTTCATCCGCACATAGGTGCCGGGGGCCGGCCCCAGGGAGGGCAGGCCGCCCGCGCCCGGCACGCGGGCCGGCACGCGCTCCGGCGCCTGCGCCTCGATCCAGGAGAACCAGTAGGGCCACCACGAGCCCTTGTTCTCCGTCGCGGCCTCGATCCAGTCCTCCAGGCGCCCCTGGACCGGACCGCCGGTCCAGTAGCCGTATTTCGGCTTGGCCGGCGGGTTGACCACGCCCGCGATATGGCCCGATCCGGCGAGCACGTAGTCGACCGGGCCGCCGAACCGGCGCGAGCCCTCGAACACCGAGAGGGCCGGGGCGATGTGGTCCTCGCGCGTGGCGAGGTTGAAGACCGGCACCTTCACCTTGGACAGGTCGAGGCGCACGTTGCCGAGCACCATCTTGCCCTGGGCGAGATTGTTCTCGAGGTAGCAGTTGCGGAGATAGAAGGAGTGGTTGGCCGCCGGCATCCGCGTGGCGTCGGCGTTCCAGTAGAGCAGATCGAAGGCCGAGGGCGGCTTCCCCTTCACGTAGTTGTTCACCACGTAGGACCAGATCAGGTCGTTGGGGCGCAGCATGTTGAAGGCGTTGGCCATGCGCGCGCCCTCCAGATAGCCGCGCTCGGCCATGCGCGCCTCGACCTCCCGGATCTGCTCCTCGTCGGCGAAGACCTTGAGGTCGCCCGCATGGGTGAAGTCGACCTGCGTGGTGAGCAGAGTCGCGCTGCCGATGCGCACGTTGCCGGTGGCAGCCTGGTAGGCGAGCGTCACGGCGAGCAGCGTCCCGCCGACGCAGTAGCCCGCGGCCGCCACCTCGCGCTCGCCAGTCGCGGTGCCGATCGCGTCGATGGCCGCCTCGATGCCCTCGCGCATGTAGCTCTCGAAGTCCTTCTCCGCGTGCCGCTCGTCCGGGTTCACCCAGGAGATGCAGAACACGGTCAGGCCCTGATCGACCATCCACTTGATGAAGCTCTTCTGCGGATTGAGGTCGAGGATGTAGAACTTGTTGATCCACGGCGGGACGATCAGGAACGGGCGCTTCAGCACCGTCTCCGTGGTGGGCGCGTACTGGATCAGCTCGATCAGGTCGTTGCGGAACACCACCTCGCCGGGGCTCACGGCGACGTTGCGGCCGACCTCGAAGCTCGCGGCATCGGTCTGGCGCACCCGCAGCGCGCCCTTGCCCGCCTCGATGTCCTCCTGAAGCATCTGCAGGCCGCGCAGCAGGTTGGCTCCGTTCTCGGTCAGCGTCTGCCGGAGCAGTTCCGGATTCGTCAGCACGAAGTTCGAGGGCGAGAGGGCGCCAGCGACCTGCCGCAGGTAGAATTGGGCCTTGTGGCGGGTGCGCTCGTCGAGCCCCTCGGCCTCCTCGACGAGATCCTCGGCCCATCGCATCAGGATCAGGTAGCTCTGCTTGATGAAGTCGAAATACGGGTTCGTCGTCCACTCGGCATTGGCGAAGCGCGGATCCTTCGGCTCGGGCGCGGCGACGGGAGGCGGCTCCTGCCCCTGCAGGCGCAGCCAGGTATGGCCCCACAGGGTGGCGAAGGACTCGCCGAGCCGGGCCTGCGCCTCCAGGCTCTTCTGCGGATCCGAGAGCCAGCGCTCGGCCACCAGCCCGAGCGTGCGGGCCATCTCGTTGAGTTCCGTAGGCGGGGCGCCCGGCACGGCGGTGCCGTCGGCGGGCTTCAGCATGTTCGAGACGTTGCGTCCCATGGCCTCGACGAACAGGCCCGCGTTGCGCGACAGCGCCTCGAAATCGGGTACGTGCGGCGGCAGCGACGGCTGGCTGGTCACGCGTGCATCTCTCCCTATGATCCGCCGGCACCTTGAGATGCGCGACGGGCCCTGATCCAGGCTAACGCAGGACGGGCCTCGTTTCCGCCAAATTAAGGGGCGAGCCCAAGATTTTGCCAGACCGGCACGCCCGGCCGCCGCTACAACCGCATCATGTTCTCGCCCGATCATCACAGAGCTGTGACCCGCCGCGCGGTCCGCGCGCTCCTCCTCGCCGCAGCGCTCGCGGGCAGCGGCTGCTCGAGCGATGTCGGGGTGCTGCGCAGCACCGGCATCGCGGGCTCGGCGCCGAAGGGGCCCGAGGCGCCGGACTTCGTCGCGAACAGCCGCCGCGGGGAGCAGGACTACATGCCGGTCGGCGTCTCGGCGCCGAAGCGGGCCGTGCGGGCCAAGTCCACGGAAGGGCAGAAGGCACTCGAGGCGGAGCTCGAGAGCGCCCGCAGCCGCAACGTCAACCGGGGCAAGGCCGCCGAGAGCGCCGGCCGGTCGGTGAACCCGGCCTCGGCGCCGGCCTCGGCACCCGCCACGCCGAGCCCCTGAGGCCCTCTCGAACCCGCTTGGCCCGAGGCCGTTTTCGGGGTCGGCGGCCGTGGGCTTCCGTGCTAGAGAGGCCGACCCGCACGCCCGAACCCATGAAGCGCCACACGGGACCCGTGCGCGATGGACAACGCCATGACCGACTTTCACCGCATCAAGCGCCTTCCGCCTTACGTCTTCGAGCAGGTGAACCGGATCAAGGCCGCCGCCCGCGCCAACGGCGCCGACATCATCGATCTCGGCATGGGCAATCCCGATCTCGACGCGCCCAAGCACGTCATCGCCAAGCTCTGCGAGACGGCGGGGCGCCCGCGCACCGACCGCTACTCGGCCTCCAAGGGCATCGCCGGCCTGCGCCGTGCCCAGGCCGGCTACTATCAGCGCCGCTTCGGCGTGAGCCTGAATCCCGACACGCAGGTCGTGGCGACGCTCGGCTCCAAGGAAGGCTTCGCCAACATGGCCCAGGCGATCACCGCGCCGGGCGACGTGGTGCTGGTGCCGAACCCGAGCTACCCGATCCACGCCTTCGGCTTCCTGATGGCCGGCGGCGTGATCCGCTCCGTGCCGGCCGAGCCGACGCCCGCCATGTTCCCGGCGCTGGAACGGGCGATGCAGCACTCGATCCCCAAGCCCGTGGCGCTCGTGGTCTGCTACCCCTCGAACCCGACCGCCTACGTGGCGGGGCTCGACTTCTACAAGGACCTCGTCGCCTTCGCGAAGAAGCACGAGCTGATCCTGCTCTCGGACCTCGCCTATGCCGAGGTCTATTTCGACGGCGAGCCGCCGCCCTCCGTGCTGCAGGTGCCGGGCGCGATCGACTGCACGGTGGAGTTCACCTCCCTGTCGAAGACCTATTCCATGGCCGGCTGGCGCATGGGCTTCGCGGTCGGCAACGAGCGCCTGCTCGCGGCGCTGACCCGGGTGAAGTCCTATCTCGATTACGGCGCCTTCACGCCGATCCAGGTGGCGGCCACCGCCGCGCTCAACGGGCCGGACGACTGCATCCACGAGATGCGCTCGATCTACCGCAAGCGCCGCGACGCGCTGGTCGATTCCTTCGGCAAGGCCGGCTGGAAGATCCCGGCGCCCGCCGCCTCGATGTTCGCCTGGGTGCCGATCCCGGAGAAGTTCCGCGAGCTGGGCAGCCTGGAATTCTCCAAGCTGCTGCTCGAGAAGTCCGACGTGGCGGTGGCGCCGGGCATCGGCTTCGGCGAGCACGGCGACGAGTATGTCCGCATCGCGCTGGTCGAGAACGAGCAGCGCATCCGTCAGGCGGCGCGCAACGTCCGCCGCTTCTTCGACGGCGCCGACAAGACCCTGCACAACGTCGTCCCCATCACGAACCCGATGGCGAAGGTGGGCTGAGGCCCGCCGGCCCGGCCGCGTTGTTGCGGCCGGGCGACACGGGCCGGCAAAGCCGTTCCCGCGGGCGCCGCGGCGCTTGTCGCGCGCCTGAGGCTGGGCGAGGGTTCCCCGAGGGGTCCCGACCGTTCCTTGCGTTCCCGAGGGGTGCATGCGCCGCCTGAATCTGAAAGCCGCCGCGCTCGCCGCCCTCGCCCTCGGCACCGTGGGCGCCTGCGCGCCGAACCCGATCGTGGCGCGCGATCCCGTGCCGGCCCCCGGCCCGCAGGACGCCTTCGTCTGCGATTCGCGCCCGCTGCCGCTCAACGCCTTCGACACCGCCTGCGACCCGGCGCGCCGGCCTCCGCCCGAGACCGTGCTGCGCTCGAAGGGCTAGAGGCGGCGTCCGGGCTCTGCCCGGCCCCGCGAGAGGGGTGACCCCTCTCGACAGCCGGGACCCCACGCGCCTTCGGCTCCGCGCGTCGCCTGACGCCGGAGGCATGGCTGGAGCGGGAGACGCGGGACGCCGCGGAACCCCAAACATGTGCGTACGGATACCGAGCTCCCCGGCGTCCCGCGGACGAGGGGGCCGCGTGTGGCCGGCCTCGTCCGTTTAGCGTCGCGGTCTCTTGCTCACCTGCATCGACCCCGATCGTGGCGGACT
>Ga0126362_10000117_pt1 | contig 80565 bp, 70 predicted proteins | sample ANMtaG_FD_126269 | JGI IMG/M metagenome (GOLD analysis project Ga0126362, IMG submission 126269) | Continental margin sediment microbial communities from North Pacific Ocean - ANME2c_DSS_Sorted | ecosystem: Environmental > Aquatic > Marine > Continental margin > Sediment | place: Pacific Ocean... | reverse complement strand
GGCTCGTACCCCTACCTGCGCAGCCACCCGCTGACGACCGAGCGGATCTCCGACATGCAGGGCCGTTTCCAGTTCCGCATGGACGCCGTGCCGCCGCTGCCGCTGGCCATGGACCACGCGATGCTCGCCTCGCGCGCCCGTGTGCTGACGCGCCCGGGTGTCGACGTGCTGCGGCTGTGGATCGACTCGGCCGCCAGCGGCGAGTTCGCGAAGAGCCCCCCGGCCCAGCAGGCCGGCACGCTGTACGCGGCGGCGCTGTCGGCGAAGGAGATGCGCGACTACAAGGCTGCGCGCGCGCTGGTCGAGCGTCTGGTCGCGCGCACGGCGGACGACCCCGCCGCGGCGAAGCAGGCGCGCTGGCTGAACGCGGAGATCGAACTCGCAGCAGGCGCGGCGCCCAAGGCGGCCGCACTGCTCGACGCCAGGTCGAAGGAGCGGCCCGAGATGCTGCTCGCCGCCGAAGCCGCCACCGCGATGCGCCAGCCCGCGCCGATGATCCCGGTGCTGCGCGACTGGGTGGCCGCGAATCCGCGCGACGCGACCGTGTGGCGCGCGCTCGGCAACCTCTACGGCGCGCAGAACGACACGCTGCGTGCGGTGCGTGCCGACGCAGAGGCGAACGTGGCGATCCTCGACTACCCCGCGGCGCGCGACCGCTTCAAGGCGGCGCAGGAACTCGTCCGCCAGTCCAAGGCGGTCGACCACTACGAGGCGTCGATCATCGACACCCGTGCGCGGGCGGTGGACGTATTGGTGAAGGAACAGGCGGCGGAGCCGCCGTTGAAGTAGGCCGCAGCAGTTGCTGCTGATCAGCGCTTCGGGGAAAGCAGCCCGCCCAGCGCGGACTCGATCAGCAGCCCCAGCAGCGAGTACAGCAGCGAGCCGATCAGCGCGGCCAGGAAGCCGTTGACGTGGAAGCCGCCCAGTAGCCCCGACGCGGCCCAGAACAGCAGCGCGTTGATGACGAACAGGAAGAGCCCGAGCGTGACGATGGTGACGGGCAGCGTCAGCACCACCAGCACCGGCCGCACGATCATGTTGAGCAGTCCGATCACCGCGGCCGCGATGAGCGCGGAACCGAAGCTGTTGACCTGGACACCGCTGTAGAGATAGGCAACCGCCAGCAGCGCCACGGCGCTGAGCAGCCATTTGAGGATGATGCGCATATGGCGCTCAGGATACCCCAGGGCCCATAAAACAACGAGCCCCGGTGCGTTGCCGCACCGGGGCTCGTCAGAGGGCGTTTCCCAGCAGTCTTACTCGGCCAGTTCGTTCGCCAGCACCAGCAGCGCACCCATGCCCATCACGGCGCCGGGAAAGGCCCAGCCCGACTGCTGGGGCGGCGTCTGGTCCGGCGTCACCGGCTCCAGGTCGACGCCGACCTTCGGGCGGCGCGCATCGACCACGTGAGTGGCCGAATGCTCGCGCTTGAGCTGTGCCGTGAGGTCGGCCAGCGGGCCCTTGGCCAGCACCGGCGTTACCTGGCCGCCGTTGCGTTCCAGCAGAGGCGTCATCTGCGCCTGCACCTTGCTGAACCATTTGGCGCGCCAGTTCTCGCGCGCGCTGTGGCTTACCCACTTGCTGATGCGATGCGTCATGCGCGGAGCGCAGGCCACGAGCACCCAATGGCGCGCCACGACGCTGTTTGCATCCGGCGCGAGTTCGGCGAACTGCTCGCTGGCGTAGGCGGCGTCGTCGACATAAAGAATGATCTTTTCCATGGCGTGCTCCTTCAGGTAGTTAGAGTGACAGAGACTGGTTCGGACGGGAAGTTCGTGGGAGCAATGACTCTCGGCGCTCAGCCGGTCGTCACCGCCGATTCCTCGGGCTTGTTGCGGGCATGCCGTGCGGCTGTCCACTTGCCGATCGCCAGCACCAGCAGCGCACCGATGACGCCGGCCGCGTACTTGATCGTGTCGGTCTGCGGCACCTTCGGCACCCAGGTCCAGGCAGCGGTGTTCGCCAGCGCGGGGTCGGACACGGCCATCGTGCCGGCGATCCAGCCGAGCAGCATGCCGCCGGCCGTGATGATCATCGGGAAGCGGTCCATCAGCTTGATGACCAGCTGGCTGCCCCAGACGATGATCGGGATGCTCACGAGCAGGCCGAAGATCACGAGCGGCATCTGGTGGCTTTCGCCGGCGCCCTGTGCGGCACCGGCAATGGCGATCACGTTGTCGACGCTCATCACGAGGTCGGCAATGATCACGGTCTTGACCGCGCCCCACAGCTTGTCGCTGCCGGTGATGTTGCCGTGCGCATCGTCATGTTCGGGGGCCAGCAGCTTGACGCCGATCCACAGCAGCAGGATCGCGCCCACCAGCTTCAGGAACGGAATGGCCAGCAGCGTCAGCGCGAAGAAGATCAGGATCACGCGCAGCGCGATGGCGCCCGCGGTACCCCACAGGATGCCCTGGGTGCGCTGGGCCGGCGGGAGCTTGCGGCAGGCCAGCGCGATCACCACGGCGTTGTCGCCGCCCAGCAGGATGTCGATCATGATGATCTGACCGACCGCGACCCAGAACTCCGGGGTCATGAACATTTCCATAGATTTCCTCTTTGTCTTCGCGCCCCTGCCTCTCCCTTCAGGGACGACGACGGAAGGCGCATATCGATGCGTTTCGATTCATCCCGTGCGGGGCGGGTCGAAAGCGAGGAATGAAGTCCGGGTGATACCGGGAGCTTGCGAACGCTTCGACCAAACCTGCGCAGGTTCAAATCGAAGGTCTTGCTCGACAACGCACACGCGAAAAGACGCGCGCTGGTTGCCCGGCAGGCCGGAAGTGTTTTGCTTCGTATTGACGACCTGACGATTCGCGCTGCCGTGGACAGCGGTCGGGAGCTACTCCCCTTCGTGCGGCGGATTAAAGCATCGATGCTCCCGGCGGCGCAATCGAAAGTTTTCAGGAATTTAAAAAGAACCGCTCCGGAACACGCATGGATACGAGATGTGGTGCTCCTGTTTTCGTAGCGAGCATGTCCCTTCGACGCTTCGGGACATTGCCGGTCTATGATCGCCGTCCGCCGATTTTTCACGCTCCATGGCCGCCATACACATCACCGACATCGAGGCCGCCATCAACTACTGGCGCGAGAAGACGCCGTCGCCCGACGGCGTCACGCTGGGCCCCGAATTGCGCGCGCTGGCCGAGGTCTACGCGCTCATGGTCTTCCACCACGAGGACGAGGTCGACGAGGTCGGCTTTCCGCCGAAGGCCTGGGCCGCCTGGATGGCCTGGTACGAGAGCACGCCCGACACGCCCTGCATCGCGATCTGCTCCACCAGCCAGGGCGACGACGAGTGCAAGGGCTGCGGTCGCAGCTTCGACGAGGTTCAGTTCTGGCCCGGCATGTCGCCAGTCGAAAAGCGCGCCACCTGGCGCCGCATCACCATGGAAGACTCCGCCTGGCGCTTCAACCGCTATGCGGAACGTGCGCGCGAGGCGGAACGGACATCGCCCGCCGATGGCGAGCCCGAGTTCGATCCCGACGACGAGAAGAACTGGGCCCCCTGACCATGCGCCGCCTCGCGCAAGCTCCCAACCTCGCGATCGCGACCGTGTGGGCGCACGCGCTGCGCGAGGAGGGCGTGGCCGCCACCGTGCAGCGCGAATTCCTCGGCGCGGTAATGGGCCAGCTGCCGCCCGACCAGTGCCTGCCCGAGATCTGGATCGACGACGAGACCCAGTTCGATCTTGCAAAGCGCCTGCTGCACGAGTTGCAGCATCGTCCGCAGCGAAGCTGGCGCTGCGTGTGCGGTGAGCAGGTCGAAGGTGGTTTCGAGCAGTGCTGGCAGTGCGGCGAGATGATGCCGGCCGCCTAGTCGCGCGCGGGGCTCACTTCCACCGAAGCGGCTCGATATCGATGCTGTTGACGCCGTCGCCCAGCGTCAGCGTGTTTTCCTGAATGGTGGCCTGCAGCTGCATGCTGCGTTGTGCGAGCGCCGCCAGTGCCTGGGAGGCGTTCGTCGGCACGCGATACACCTTCAGGTTCTGCGGCCGCGTGAGCTTGTTCTCGATGCCGCGCCACCAGATCTCGGCCGCGTGGTTGAAGGCATAGACGATCACCTCGTCGGCCTTGCCGCAGGCCTTGATGATGGGCTTGTCTTCCGGCTGGCCGACCTCGATCCACAGCTTGACCTCGCCCGTGAAGTCGCGCAGCCACACGTCGGGCTCGTCGACGTTCGACAGGCCCGCGCCGAAGGCCAGCGTGCCGTCGCCCTGGCAGATGTCCTGCAGCTGGTGCGCGTTGAGCGCGAGCGCGACCAGCCGGATCATCATCCGCTAGTCGGTCTCGCTGGGGTGGCGCGCCAGGGTCAGCGCATGGTCGGCGTAGTAGCCGTGGTCGATGTCGGCCACCGCGAGGGTGGCCTTGAAGATGGTGGATTTGAGGGCCATGGGTGCGCGAGTGTATGCCTGCGCACCTCCGGACTCAGAACGCCACCGAGGCCTGCAGGTAGACCGTGCGCGGCTGGCCCACGTACTTGCCGCCGTTGTTGTCCACCGAGCGGTTGTAGTAGCGGCGGTCGAACAGGTTCTTCACGCCCACGGCCAGCTTCAGGTTGCTAATCGACGGGCCGAAGTCGTAGGCCGCGCGCAGGTTCATCGTCGCGTAGCCGGGGATGTTGCCCAGCCGGCCGGTCGAGTCCTCGACGGTGATGTACCTTGCGCCGTCGTCCGGCGAGCCCGGCGAACGCTGCTTCGACTGCGCATAGATGTCGGCGTTGAAGGTCCACGGCCCGCGCTCGTAGCGCGCGCCCAGCGTTGCCACCTGGCGCGAGTAGAACGGCAGGTCGCGCCCCGCGAAGGCGCCGGCCTTCGAGGTGGCCTGCGTGTACGTGTACGTGCCCGACACCGACAGCCCCTTGAGCGAGTCGCTCAGCGTGCCGAGGTCGTAGCGCAGCGCCGACTCCAGCCCGCGATGGCGCGTCGCACCCAGGTCGGTCCACTGGCCGACGTCGCCGGTGATGGAGCGCGCCAGCTGCAGTTCCTTGTCGAAGTTGATGTTGAACAGCGTCAGCTCGCCGCTCCAGGCATCGCCCTTGTAGTGCGTGCCGATCTCGTAGGTCTTGGCCTTCTCGGGGTGCAGGCCGGCGGTGGACTGCGCGAGCTGCGCGTACTGCTGCGGCCCGAACGACACGCCGGCGTTCGCGAACACCGACCACCGATCGCTCATGCGGTAGAGCACCGACAGCGTGGGCAGCCATTCGTCGGAGTCGATCTTCGGAAAGATCGCGCTGGTGGCCCGGCCGTTCGTGATGGTGTAGACGTCGTTGAACGAGCTGATCGATTCGTGGCGCACGCCCGGCGTGATCGTCCAGTTGCCGAAGTCGATGCGGTCGTCGATGTAGAACGCGTGCGCGGTCGTGCCGCCCTTGCTGGTCTGGTACGCGGGGTTGGCCAGGCCGAAGGCGTTGAAGCCGGGGCGCGGCTGGTAGTAGGCGCTGCGCGTCGCGACTTCGGAGGCCTCTTCCTTCAGGTAGCGGTAGCCGACGCTGATCTCCTGCACCACGCTGCCCGAATCGATCAGGCGCGAGTAGCGGGGCTCGACCGCGAAGGTCTTGTAGTTGCGCGGCGCCGAGGTGAGGCGGCGCCTGCCGTTGTTGGCGCCGGTGCCTTCCTGCTCGAGGTAGCTGCTGCGGTACGAGTCCGTGTAGTAGGTCAGCATCTCGAACTTGTTCACGCCGTCGTTGTGCGTGTACTTGACCGAGCCGTCGGTGCGGCGACCGGTGAACTCGTCGAAGGGCCGGTCCGACTGGAACGGGTTGGCCGCGAACTGCGCGGTCGTCAGGCCGCCGGGCATGCGCCCCTTGCCCTCGAAGTGATGCAGCGTGACGGCGACGTCGTCGGTCTTCGAGATGCGGTAGGCGCCCTTGAGCATCAGGTCGTCGATGCTGGTGTGGTCGTTGCTCTGGCGGAAACCGTCGCCGTGCGTGCCGGAGTACAGCAGCGCGAGGCCCAGGCCGTTCTCGTTCGTGCCGCCGATGAAGAGGCTGGGCGTGGTCTTGGTGCCGCCGCCGTGGCCGGCGCTCTCCACGCCCACGCTCACGTCGCCCGAGAACTGCTTCGGAATCGAGCGCGTCACGAAGTTGATGATGCCGCCCACGTTCTGGGGGCCGTAGCGCACCGAGCCCGCGCCGCGTACCACGTCGACCGCCTCGAGGCTGCCGAGCGACAGCGGCGCCAGCGACAGCTGCGGCTGGCCATAGGGCGCGTAGGCCAGCGGCACTCCGTCGAGCAGCACGGTGGAGCGCGGCGACAGGCGCGAGGTCAGGCCGCGCACGCCGACGTTCAGCGAGATGTCGCTGCCGCCGGTGCCGTTGCTCTCCTGCACCTGCACGCCGGGCACCTGGCGCAGCACGTCGCGCACGCTGGAGGAGCCGCTCTCCTGGATCTGCTTGCGCTCGATGATGCTTCGCGCGCCCGGGTGCTCGAGCACCTTGGTCTCGCTGGGGCTGCCGAGCCAGTCGCCGGTGACGGTGATGGCTTCGAGCGTTTTCGAACCGTCGGCCGCGGCAGGCTCGGCCTCGGCGGCGAAGCTCTGCAGGCTCAGGGGCAGCAGGGCCAGTGCGACGGCGGTGCGCTTGTATGCGCGTCCGGGCGCGCGTTTGTTGTGCGTGAACAAGGGACCCCTCCTAGGGTTTTGTGTTGGTTGTGATGAAACTGCGGGCAGGGCACGACGTCGCTCAGGGCGCCGTCGTGCCGTTGGAAAGCGTGTTGTTGCGGGCTGCCGCGGCCACCGAGCGCCGGCGCCACCAGAGCCAGACGCCGCTCAGGCCCAGGCCGCCGAGCGCCAGGCCCAGCAGCGCCGTGACCGCTTCGTGCAGTGGGCCGCCGAGCTCGCCGGTGTGCAGCGGATAGATCACCGCCACCGCGCCGTTGCCCGCGTCGAGCTCCTGCCACTTGCGCGCGGCCAGCACTTCGCCTGTCACGGGGTTGAGCCACACCGAGCCGATGCCGTTCGGATGCGGATCGTCCGACAGCCGGAAGCGCACGCGCATCGGCCGGCCGGTCTTGGCGGGCACCTGGATGTAGCCGATGGGCTGGCCCGGGTAGGCCTGCTGCGCCCGGGCCACGAGTTCGTCCAGCGGCAGGCGCGGGCCGGTCGCTGCACCCTTGGCGATCACCGGCGGCTTCATCGGCTCCTGCCCCATGACGCCCGAAATGAAATTGCCCAGCGGCCGCCAAGCCATGTACGCGCCCGTGGCCACCGACACCGCGATCAGCAGCCCGAGCACCGCGCCGCCCGTGCGGTGCAGGTCGAAAAGTCCGCGCAGCAGGCCGCGATCCAGCACGATGCGCAGCGACGGCGGCCAGCGCACCGGCCACCAGAGCACGATGCCCGTGACCAGCAGGAACAGGTAGGCGAGCGCGGCGAAGGCGAGCACGCCCTTACCCGTGTCGTCCAGCAGCAGGCTGCTGTGCAGTTCGAACAGGAGGTTGTAGGCGCCCTCGTGCGTGCCGCGGCGTCCCTGTTCCGCGCCGGTGACGGGGTCGAGGTAGAGCGTGCCCTCCCACTTGCCGCGCACCAGCACCCACAGCGTGTCGGTGGGCTTGCGCGGCGGGCGCAGCGTGAAGTTGGTGTCGGGGCCGAACTCGGCCGCCAGGCGCTGGCGCAGCGGCTCCAGAGGCAGCGCGGCCGTGGTGGCATCACCCGCGGAGCGGGCGACGAAGAAGGCGGGGTGGGCGGCCCGGTCGAGCGGCAGCGCCACCACCAGCACGGCGCCGAGCAGTGCCGCGAAGGCGAGGATCGGACCGAGCGTGAGGCCGATCCAGCGATGGACCTTGAGCCAGAGACGTCTCAGAGGGGCGCGCATGACCAACAGAGGGGCGGCGGGCCCCTCGATGAATGTTGTTGGCTGGCGCCCCGCGAGGGCGTTGGCTGGAAAAGATGACCACCGACGCAAAACAGCCGCCTTCAGGCGGCTGGTGCATCGGTACGGGAGGCCTAAATTCTACCGGCGAGCTCCGCCGCCTTGCCCACGTAGCTGGCCGGTGTCATGGCCAGCAGGCGGGCCTTTTCCTCTTCAGGGATCTCCAGCGAGCGGATCAGTCCGTGCAGCGCCTCGGCCGTGACAGTCTTGCCGCGCGTCACTTCCTTGAGCTGCTCGTAGGCGCCCTGCACGCCGAAGCGGCGCATCACGGTCTGGATCGGCTCGGCCAGCACTTCCCACGACGCGTCGAGGTCTTCGGCCAGCGCTTCCTCGTTGAGCTCGAGCTTGCCCAGGCCGGTGGCCAGGCTGGCGTAGGCCAGCGTGGCGTAGCCGAAGGCCACGCCGATGTTGCGCAGCACCGTGCTGTCGGTCAGGTCGCGCTGCCAGCGGCTGATGGGCAGCTTCTCGCTCAGGTGGCGCAGCACCGCATTGGCCAGGCCCAGGTTGCCTTCGGCGTTCTCGAAGTCGATCGGATTGACCTTGTGCGGCATCGTCGAGGAGCCGATCTCGCCCTTCTTCAGGCGCTGCTTGAAGTAGCCCAGGCTCACGTAGCCCCAGATGTCGCGCGAGAAGTCGATGAGGATCGTGTTGGCGCGGGCCACCGCGTCGAACAGCTCGGCCATGTAGTCGTGCGGCTCGATCTGGATGCTGTAGGGCTGGAAGCTCAGGCCCAGGCCCAGCGGCGCGGGCGTCTCGATGACCTTGCGGCTGAAGGCTTCCCAGTCGAAGTCGGGCCAGGCGGCCAGGTGGGCGTTGTAGTTGCCGACCGCGCCGTTCATCTTGCCCAGCAGCTGCACCGCGGCGATCTGCGCGCGGGCCTTCGACAGGCGCACCGTGACGTTGGCGATTTCCTTGCCCACCGTGGTCGGGCTGGCGGTCTGGCCGTGCGTGCGCGAGAGCATCGACACGTTGGCGAACTGGTGCGCCATCTCGCGCAGCTTGGTGATCAGGCCGTCGATGGCCGGCAGCACCACCTTGTCGCGCGCCGCCTGGATCTGCAGGGCGTGGCTGGTGTTGTTGATGTCCTCGCTGGTGCAGGCGAAGTGCACGAACTCGGCGGCGGCGAGCAGCTCGGGCCGGGCCTCGAACTTCGACTTGATCCAGTATTCGACGGCCTTCACGTCATGGTTGGTGGTCTTCTCGATCTCCTTGATGGCCAGCGCGTCGGCCTCGGAGAAGTGCGACACCAGGCCCAGCAGGTACTTGCGGGCGCCGCCGGTGAGCGGCTTGAATTCGGCGAAGCCGCAGTCGGACAGCGCAATGAACCACGCCACCTCGACTTGCACGCGCCGGTGCATATAGCCCTGCTCGCTCATCAGCGGACGCAGCGCCGCGAGTTTGGCCGCGTAGCGGCCATCAAGGGGGGAAAGGGCGGAAACGGTGGAAAAGCTCATGCCCGAATTTTAGGCGGCCGGCGATCCGTGGGGCGGTACCGACACATCGGGGGCGTTTTGGGGCTCCGGTTTCCCCGTTCACCTAAAATGACTATTAACAAACGTCATCAATGTATAGGGAGAGAGCCTTCATGAAACTGATCGGATCCGCCGCCAGCCCCTACGTGCGCAAGGTGCGCGTGGTGCTGGCCGAGAAGCGGCTCGATTACCAGTTCGTGATCGAAGACGTCTGGGCTGCCGACACCACGATCTCCAACTCCAACCCGCTCGGCAAGGTCCCCTGCCTGATCATGGAAGGCGGCGAGGCGATGTTCGACTCCCGCGTGATCGTGGAATACCTGGACACCCTGTCTCCGGTCGGCAAGCTGATTCCGCAGCAGGGCCGCGAGCGCGCCGAGGTCAAGACCTGGGAGGCGCTGGCCGACGGCGTCATGGACGCCGGCGTGCTCTGGCGCCTCGAAGCCACCTGGTCCGGCCGCAGCGACGGCGAACGCAGCGCCGCCTGGATCGAGCGCCAGCGCGCCAAGGTCGAGGACGGCGTTGCCGCCATGGCCAAGGGCCTGGGCGACAAGCCCTTCTGCAGCGGCATCCACCTGAGCCTGTCAGACATCGCGGTGGGCTGCACGCTGGGCTGGCTGGACCTGCGCTTTCCCGAGATCGACTGGCGAGGCGACCACGCCAACCTCGCGAAGCTGTACGACAAGCTGATGCTGCGGCCCAGCTTCATCGACACCAAGCCCTGACGAAGAAAAAGGCGCCTCCGGCGCCTTTTTCTTTTCCCTCAGGCCTGGCGCTTGCGCAGCGTGTACTGCACCACGTCGATGTTCGCCTGCGAGAACGCGGCCTCGCAGTAGGCCAGGTAGAACTCCCAGATGCGCATGAAGCGCTCGTCGAAGCCCAGCTGCAGGATGCGGCCGCGCTGCCCGAGGAAGCTCTCGCGCCAGCGGCGTAGCGTCTCGGCGTAGTCGGCGCCGAAGGCGAATTCGTCCACCACCTCCAGTCCCGCGGCCTCGGCCTCGCGGCGGAACTCGCGCGGGCAGGGCAGGCAGCCGCCCGGGAAGATGTACTGCTGGATGAAATCGGTCGAATCGATGTAGCGGTCGAACAGTTCGTCGTCGATCACGATGCTCTGCACGCAGGCGCGGCCGCCCGGCTTCAGCAGCCGGCTCACGCCCTGGAAGTAGGTCGGCCAGTAGGCGCGGCCCACGGCTTCCACCATCTCGATGGAACACACCGCATCGAAGGGCGCATCGGCGATGTCGCGATAGTCCTGCAGGCGGAGGTCGGCCGCCAGTCCGGTGGTGCGCTCCCGCGCGTAGGCGAGCTGCTCGGTGGACAGCGTCACGCCTGTCACCGAAGCGTCGAAGTCGGTGGTCGCCATCTCGGCGAGCGCGCCCCAGACGCAGCCGATTTCGAGCACGTGGTCGCCGGGCTGCACGCCTGCCTGTTCGAGTGCACGGCGCACCTTGGCGCGCTGCGCCTCGGGCATCGGCTTCGACAGGTCGCCCTCGAACCAGGCCGACGAGTAGTTCATCGTCTCGTCGAGCCAGAGCCTGTAGAACGCGTTGCCCAGGTCGTAGTGCGCGTGGATGTTGCGCGAACTGCCGGCCTTGCTGTTGCGGTTCATGAGGTGCCGCACGCGGTACAGCAGGCGGCCGAGCCAGCTGCCGTACATCATGTCCTCGATGGCGCGGCGGTTGGCGATGAACACCTTGATCAGCTCGGTGAGGTTGGGCGTGGTCCAGTCGCCGGCGATGTAGCTCTCGGCGAAGCCGATGTCGCCCGACTTGAGTGCGGCCTTGCAGGCGTTCCAGTTGCGAAGCGTGAGCGAGGCCGTGGGGCCGCTGCCGGGCGTGGCGCCGAAGTGCCGCACCGAGTCGTCGGGCAGGCGCACGGTGAGCGAGCCGTAGGCCAGCCGCTGCAGCAGGCCCAGCACGGTGCGTGCTGCGGCGGGCGCGTCCTGGGGCAGCGAGAAGCGGGGCGCGGTGGTGGAGTTCATGGATTCGCCTGCTGCTGGTGGTTGTCGCGTGAAACGAAGTGCGCGGGCGGCGCCGGCTTGGTGACGAAAGGCACGCGCTTGAGCCACAGCTTCGCGGCCTGCCAGTGGATGCGCGCGATCAGCCCGAAGGTCATGGCGGGGTAGCGCCACAGCGCGCGCCGCACGCTGGCCGCGGTCATGGGGCCGAGCTCGCCGCTTACGCTGGTCTGCAGCAGCGGGCCGTCGGCGTCGTCGTGGTCGATGCGCACCACGGTGCGCGCGCGATCGGCGTCGACGTAGAAGCGGAAGCGGTAGCTGCCGTCGATGCGGCAGAAGGGCGAGACGTGGAAGGCCTTCGTCGCCTGCAACTCCGCGCCGTACGCCGGATGTTCGAGCAGGTAGCAGTGACGCTCGCCGAAGGTGTTGTTGACCTCGACCACGATGGCCCGCAACGCGCCTTCGAGCGTGTGGCAGTACCAGAAGCTCACGGGCTTGAAGGTGTAGCCGAACACGCGCGGGTAGCAGTGCAGCCAGGCTTCGCCGTTGGCGTCCTCGATGCCGTGGGCTGCAAGCAGTTCATCGAGCCAGGCCAGCGCGCCGCCGCGTTCGGGCGGGCGGCCGTCGCCGTGGTCGACGTCGTGGAAGGAGATGGCGGCGGCGCGGTTGAGCGCCAGGGCCTGGCTGCCATGCGCGCGCAGGGTGCGCATCGGCAGCATCAGGAAGTAGGTCGGGTAGACGAAGGCATTGCGCGCCGGGCGCAGGCGCGTGTGGCGGACTTCGCCGAAGCCCATCAGCGGCACGGCCTGCGTCGGTGTCATGCCGCCAGCCTCGCCGTCGTTGTCGTTGCGTTCTTGCCGGCGGACAGGCGCGCCCGCAGGCCCTCGGCCACGGCCAGGCCGGCCTTCAGGCCGTCTTCGTGGAAGCCGTAGCCCATCCACGCGCCCGCGAACCAGGTGTTGCGCCGGCCCTGCAGGGCCGGCACTTCGGCCTGCGCGCGGATCGCGGCGAGGTCGAGCACCGGGTGGTCGTAGTCGTATTCAGCCATGACCTGACTACGCTGGATCTCGCGAACCGGATTCAGCGAAACGACGACCGGCTGCTCCCACGGCAGCGGTTGCAGCTTGTTCAGCAGGTAGTGCAGGCAGACGCGGCCCGATTCGCGCTCGCCGGCGGCCGCGCGCTCGTAGTTCCAGGCAGCCCAGGCGGCCCGGTTCTGCGGCAGCGCCGAGGCGTCGGTGTGGAGCACGGCATGGTTGGCCTGATAGCGGATCGAGTCCAGCACCGTGGTCTCGGCGGGGCTCGCGTCGGCCAGCATGGCGAGCGACTGGTCGGAGTGCGTGGCCAGCACGACGTGGTCGAAGCGCTCGGTTCCTGCGTCGGTGGTCAGCAGTACGCCGGCCTCGTCGCGGGCGATGCGGCGCACGCGCGTGTTCAGGCGCTTGTCGGGCAGGCCGGCGACGATCTTCTCCACGTAATGGCGCGAGCCGCCGCGCACGGTGCGCCACTGCGGCCGGTTGGCGATCTGGATCAGGCCGTGGTTGTGGCAGAAGCGGATCATGGTCGCGACCGGGAACCTCAGCATCCGCGTGGTCGAGCAGCTCCAGATGCAGCCCATCATCGGCAGGAAATACCACTCGCGGAACGCCTTGCCGAAGCGGTGGGTGTCGAGGAAATCGCCCAGCTGCTGGGTCAGTTCGCCCTCGGTGCCGGCCTTGGCGATGCGCGTGGTGAGGCGGTTGAAGCGCAGCAGGTCGGCAAGCATCCCCAGGAAGCGGCCGTCGAACAGGTTGCGCCGCTGCGCGAACACGGTGCCGAGGTTGTTGCCGCTCCATTCCAGCCTGCCGCCGCCGTTGTCGCGCGTGGCCTGGACCGAGAACGACATGTCCGACGGGGCAGTCTCGACGCCGAGATCGGAGAAGAGCCGGATCAGGTTCGGGTAGGTGCGGTCGTTGTAGACCAGGAAGCCGGTGTCGACGCCGTGGGCGATCGGGGTGCTGTCGGTGGAGGAGCGCGGAAGCTCGATCGTTGCCGTATGCGCGTGACCACCGAAGTAGTCACTGGCTTCGAGGAGGGTGACGGAGGCCGCGTCGCGCAGCGAGTGCGCTGCGGCCAGTCCCGAGATGCCGGCGCCGACGACGGCGATGCGAGGGGGCCGCGTCATCGCGAAACCCCGCCCCGGCTGGAATACAAAAATGCTGCGAGGCGCCCCGACGCGAAGGAGGGAGGGAGGGAGGAGGAGAAGAATCGCCTCGGGATTTCGACCGGACGGCAGGCGCCCGGAAGACCTCGCAACATGAAAACCGTAGGGCACTTACTGCCCACGCGAATTAGGAGCGCGGCATCCGCGGCACGGTTCCCGTCCGTTTCGTAAACGTTTGTGTCGTCGAGTTCACAATGGGTTAGACGCATCGGTGAATAATATTACCGATGCGTTTTCTTGTGAACTGATTAGTCTCAATTTGGCCCGAGCTGCTTCTCGATGACGTTCACGAAGCCGTTTTCGTCGGGTGCCGTCATGCTCGACCACGCCTGTACGACCTTGCCGTCGCGCCCGATCAGGTACTTGTAGAAATTCCACTTCGGCGTGGTGCCCGAAGCCTGCGCGAGCTGCTTGAACAGCGGATTCGCGTCCGTGCCGCGGACCGAGGACTTGGCGAACATCGGGAATTTCACGCCGAAGGTGCTCTCGCAGAAGTCCGCGATTTCCTTGTTCGAGCCCGATTCCTGGGCGAAATCGTTCGACGGAAAGCCCAGCACCACGAGCCCGCGCGAGCGGTATTTCATGTCCAGCGATTCCAGGCCCTTGTACTGCGGGGTGAAGCCGCAGAAGCTGGCCGTATTCACCACCAGAACGACCTTGCCGGAGTACTGGCACAGGGACTGGGGTTTTTCATCCTGCAGCCGCGGGAAGGTGTGTTGCAGGATCGCCGGGCATCCTGCGGCCTCTGCCGGGGCAGGCGCGGCGGCCGTTGTCTGGGCATGGGCCGGAAGGGGCGAAACGAGGCTCGCCACGAGGGAAACCGCAGGGGCGCAGCGCCACAGCATCGACAATCGGTAGGGGGTTCGCATCGCGGGCTCCTGATTCAAAAAGGGGGTGCGCATCCATGCCGCAAGGGCGCGCGTATCCGCATCATCGCGCGTCTGTCACGGGCGCGCCAAACGGGCCGACTAAAATCGACGGCCTTAGAAAGATATAGATGCTCTATCCGGAACTCTTCAGACAACTCGAATCCGTCCGCTGGGACATGGACAAGGACATTCCCTGGCAGTCGTTCGACGCTTCCTTGCTGTCGGAAGAGCAGGCGCAGACCATCAAGATGAATGCCATCACCGAGTGGGCGGCACTGCCGGCTACCGAGATGTTCCTGCGCGACAACCGCCACGATAGCGACTTTTCCGCTTTCATGTCGATCTGGTTCTTCGAGGAGCAGAAGCATTCGCTGGTGCTCATGGAGTACCTGAAGCGCTTCAGCCCCAAGCACGCCCCCACCGAGGAAGAGCTGCACGAGGTGCGCTTCGACTTCGACCCGGCCCCGCCGCTCGAAACCCTCATGCTGCACTTTTGCGGCGAAATCCGCCTCAACCCCTGGTACCGCCGTGCCGCCCCGTGGCACACCGAGCCGGTCATCAAGCACATCTACACCACGCTGAGCCAGGACGAAGCCCGCCACGGCGGCGCCTACCTGCGCTACATGAAGCGCGCCATGGAGAAGTTCGGCGACGAGGCCCGTGCCGCCTTCACCAAGGTCGGCGTCCTGATGGCCAGCGCCCGCCGCACGGCGCAGGCCCTGCATCCGACCAACCTGCACGTCAGCAAGGCGCACTTCCCGCGCGACACCATCCAGAGCCGCATGCCCGATCCGGATTGGCTCGAGCACTGGCTCGACAAGCAGATCAAGTTCGATGCCGTCTGGGAAACCAAGGTCGGCGAGCGCATCCTGCACAACCTGAGCCTGCTGATGAACCGCAGCTTCAAGACGGCTCAGGAGCTGAACCGCTACCGCAAGGAACTGGCGGCCACCCTCGGCCCCAAGCCTGAGTACCAAGGCGCCTGAGCCTGAGAGCACACGAAAAAACGCCCCGCAAGCCGGGGCGTTTTTTTTGCAGAATCCATGTCACAAACCGGGGACGCCAGCCGTCTAGCCCGCATGGACGACGCAACTCTCACCTTCGACCGCCACCGCCCTCGCCTGCAGGGCATCGCCTACCGCATGCTCGGCTCCGTGGCCGAGGCCGAGGAGGTCGTGCAGGACGCCTGGCTGCGCTGGCACGAAGCCGCCAAGGACACCCTCGACAGCGCCGAAGCCTGGCTCGTGACCGTGGTCACGCGCCTGTCGATCGACCGGCTGCGCGCCGCCAAAATCCAGCGTGAGCACTACATCGGCGCCTGGATGCCCGAGCCCACGCTGACCGGGGCCGCCGATTCACCCGCGACGCCCGAGCAGCTGCTCGAGCGCGCCGACAACATCTCCGTCGCCTTCCTTGCCATGCTGGAGCGCCTCGCGCCCGAGGCCCGTGCCGCCTTCCTGCTGCGCGAGGTGTTCGATGCCGACTACGACGAAATCGCCCTCACCCTCGGCAAGTCCGAGGCCGCCTGCCGCCAGCTCGTGCACCGCGCCAAGCTCCAGGTGCAGGAAGGGCGCCCGCGCTTCAGCGTGCCGCGCGAAACCCACGAGCGCCTGCTGCGCGCCTTCGCCGATGCCGCGGCGCGCGGCAGCCTGCAGGACCTGAAGGCGCTGATGGCCGAGGACGTCGAGCTCATCGGCGACGGCGGCGGCAAGGTCCAGACCTTCAGCAAGACCCTGTGCGGCAGCCAGCGCCTTGCGCAGCTGTACTTCTCGCTGTGGCGCCGCATGGGGGCGGGGGTTCGCATGGAGATCGTCGACATCAACGGCGAGCCCGGCATGCTGCGCTTTCTCGACGGCGAGCTCGAATCGGCCCAGACCTTCGAGATCGAGAACGGCCGCATCGTGCGCATCCGCGCGCAGCGCAATCCAGACAAGCTCGCGCGCATCGCGCAGCTCTTTTCCTCGAAATAGTTCGAGCAGCGTGTCACAGGGCGCCCGGCTCGCCCGTCTTCAGCAGGTAGCAAGCAGATTCCGTCGCAACCCACCTACCTACCTACTGGAGAAACCCATGAACACCGCCCCCCGCCTGAACTGGTTCAAGCTCGCCCCGAAGTCCCTCGAGGCCATCCTCGCCGTGAACGCCACCATCGAGTCGAGCACGCTCGGCAAGGTGCTGGTCGACTACGTCTTCGCCCGCGTCTCGCAGATCAACGGCTGCGCCTACTGCCTCGACATGCACGTGCGCGACCTGCGCAAGCAGGGCGAGGAATGGCAGCGCATCAACAGCCTGCCGACGTGGCGCGAAGTGAGCTTCTTCAACGAGCGCGAACGCGCGGCGCTGGCCTGGGCCGAATCGCTTACGCGCCTGGCCGACCGTTATGACGCGCGCGAAGCCGAATTTGCTGCGCTGAAGGCCAACTTCAGCGACCAGGAGATTGCCGAGCTGTCGGTGGCGATCGCGCAGATCAACACCTGGAACCGCCTCAACGTCGCCAGCGGCGTGCCGGTTCCGGTGAAGCCGCTGGTCTGAACGCGCGGGCTCCTGCCCTTTTCCCGGCTACCTGCGTTCCACCACCATCGGCGCGATGCGCAGGCTGTCGCGCAGCTGCGTGACCACCTCGCCGGCCGCATTGCGCGAGGCAAAGGGCCCTGCCTGCAGCCGATGCGTTCCGGCTTCGCTGAACACCCGTAGCTGCGATGCAAGCGAAGGCAGGCCGCGCGCAGCCTGATTCAACAGGCTCTCGGCGCCGTCGCGCTCGCGGAACGCGCCGAGCTGCACCCAGAAGCCGGGTAGCGCCGTGCCGGGTTGCTGCGCGGCGCCCGCGGGTGCCGCCGCTGCTGTTGCTGCCTGCAGCGGCGGAAGCTCGTTGACCAGGATGGCCTGCCGGCCCGGTGGAATGGACGGTGGCGACTGCGCCGATTCCGGCTCCGCCCCCGTCCCCGCCGGTAGCGCCATGGCCATCGGTGTCTGCGGCGCGACTGGCATCGTCGATGCCGGCTGCGGCACATCGTTGTTCGCCGCAGCGACCGGCGCCACCCATTCGGCCGGCACCCGCACCTGTTGCTGCTGCTGCTGCGCGCTCGCCACACGCACCGGCACCGCACGCACCGGCGCGGGCGCTTCGGCGGCGGCGTACGCCGTTCCTGAGTCCCGACGCCATGCACCGGTGCGGATGTCTTCGTTCGTGATCCGCTCGATCTCCACAGGCGCCACGCCGCGCAGCAGGTCGAGCTTGAGCGCGGCCGTGTAGCTCAGGTCGATGACGCGGCCGTCCACGAACGGGCCGCGATCGTTCACGCGCACGATCACCTCGCGCCCGTTGGCCGGGTTGCGCACGCGCACGTAGCTCGGCAGCGGCAGCGTCTTGTGCGCGGCCGTCATGGCGTACATGTCGTAGGGCTCGCCGCTGGAGGTGGACGCCGCATGGAACTTGCGCCCGTACCACGAGGCCAGCCCAGATTCGCGGAACGGCCGGTCGTCGGTGATCGGCGCATAGCCGCGGCCCAGCACCGTGTAGGGCTTGCTGGTGCCGCCGGTGGTGCGGATGGGTTCGACGCGGGGCTCGGCGTCGGGCACGCTGGCAAGGTCCGGCGGGATGTTGGTGCCGGGGCCGTCGCGGCCGCTGGCTACGCCGCCTCCGCTACGCGGTCCGCTTGCACAGCCGGCCAGGAGGACGGCGATGACCACCGCGCACGCAGCCAGCGCGGTGGTGGCGGGGGAGCGGGCGCCGTCAGCCAAATACCGCCTTCCACAGGGCCAGCATGGCGTCGCGTTCGGCCGCCAGCGCGGGCGGCGTGACCTGCGTCGGCTCTTCGTTGAGGCGCGCACGGTGCTGCACGCGACGCAGCTCGCGGTACGCCCGCGCCGCGCTGCGGCCCACGCCTTCGGGCAGCAGCCCCGCGAGCTCGGCCCGCAGCAGCAGCGCGATGTTGCCCACGTTCGGAATCAGCTCGGGATGTTCGCCCGACGACGACAGCACCAGGAACTGCACCGCGAACTCGGCATCGACCATGCCGCCGGGGCTGTGCTTCACGTCGAAGCGGTCGGCCTTCACCGGCCGCGCGCCGCGCAGCTTGTTGCGCATGGCGATGATCTCGGCCTTCAGCGCCTCGCGGTCCCGCGGCGCCACCAGCACCGCCTCGCGCACCTGGTCGAAGCGCGCGCCCAACTCGGCGCCGTGGTCCTCGCTGCCGAGCACGAAGCGCGCGCGCGTCATGGCCTGGTGCTCCCAGGTCCACGCGGTGTTGCTGCCGCGGCCGAGCTGGTATTTCTCGTAGGCCTCGAAGCTGGTGGTCAGCAGGCCCGAGTTGCCGTTGGGGCGCAGGGCGGTGTCGATCTCGAACAGGTCGCCCTCGCGCGTCTTCACCGTGAGCCAGTTGATGCGCTTGCGCACATAGGCCGCGTAGACCTCGCCGGCGCGCTCGTCGTCATCGTCGTAGACGAACACGATGTCGAGGTCGCTGCCGTAGCCCAGCTCCTTTCCGCCCAGCTTGCCGTAGCCGATGATCGCGAACTGCGGCACCTCGCGGTGCCGGTTGCGCACGTGCGGCCAGCACCAGCGGGCGGTCACGCGCAGCGTGGTGTCGGCCAGCGCGCTCAGGTCGTCGGCCACCTGCTCGACGGTGAGACGGCCGTCCACGTCGCGCGCCAGCGTGCGGAACACCTCGGCGTGATGCGCGTGGCGCAGCAGGTTCAGCAGGCGCTCTTCGTCGGCCTCGCCGGTGCGGGTGAGGGATGCGTGGCGCGCGTCGAGCTCGCGCTCGAACTCGGCGGCGACGAAGCGGCCCGAGAGCATCTCGTCGCTTGCCAGTTCGTCGATCACGCCGGGGTGCTGCATCAGGTAGCGCGCGGGCCACCTGGCCGCGCCCAGCAGGCGCAGCAGGCGTTCCTGCACGGCGGGGCGCTCGACCAGCAGCGCCAGATAGCTCTCGCGGCGCATCAGCGGCTCGATCCAGTCGGCCCAGCGCATCGCGGCGTCGACGTGGCGCGGCGTCTGGCCCGCGCCGTCGCCGTCGGGCTCCTTGAGCCACTGGCCGGTGCGCTGCACCAGCTGGCGCAGCCGCGCGCGCGTCTCTTCGCGCAGGGCCAGCACGCGGGGCTGCTCGCACCAGTCGCGGATGCGCTCTGCGAACGCCTGGGGCAGGTCGTCGAGCAGGTCGGCCAGGTCGGCGGGCGCCGCGGCCTTCTTGCCGTTGCACTTGCCGTTGCAGGGCTTCTCGCCGCCGAGCAGCTTGTCGAACTCCTGCGCGACGAACTCGCGATGCGTGTCGAGCTGCTCGAGGAAGGGGCAGCAGCTGGGGTAGCCCATGGTCTGGGCGATCCAGCGCAGGTCGTCGTCGGACACCGGCAGCACGTGAGTCTGCTGGTCGTCGAGGTACTGGATGCGGTGCTCCACGCGGCGCAGGAACTCGTAGGCCGAGGCCAGCGCGTCGGCGGTTTCCTGCGGCATGAGGTTGGCGCGCGCCAGGCGCTGCAGCGCATCGAGCGTGGGCCGGGTGCGCAGCTCCGGAAACTGGCCGCCGCGCACCACCTGAAGCAGCTGCACGGTGAACTCGATCTCGCGGATGCCGCCGCGCGAGAGCTTCACGTCGTTCGCGCGCTCGGGCCGCCCGGCGCTGCGGCGCGCCGACTGCTCCCGGATCTGCCGATGCAGCACGCGCAGCGAGTCGAACACGCTGTAGTCGAGATAGCGGCGGAACACGAAGGGCAGCACGGCGCCGCGCAGGCCCTGGGCCTGGCCCGCGAGCACGATGTCGCGCGGCGCGACCACGCGGCTCTTCATCCAGGCGAAGCGCTCCCACTCGCGGCCCTGCACCTGGAAATACTCCTCGAGCGCATCGAGCGAGACCACGCTGGGGCCCGAGTTGCCGTTGGGCCTCAGGGCCAGGTCGACGCGGAACACGAAGCCGTGCTCGGTGGTGTCGCCCACCAGCGCATAGAAGCGCTTCACGGCGCGAGCGAAGTATTCCTGGTTGGCCAGCCGGCCGCGGCCGTCGGCGTCGCCCTGGGTCTCGCCGTCCACGTCGTAGAGGTAGATCAGGTCGATGTCGCTCGACACGTTGAGCTCGCGCGCGCCGAGCTTGCCCATGCCCACGATCCACAGCTGCGCGCGACGGCCATCGGGGCCAAGCGGGGCGCCGTGCGTCGCGTCGAGTTCGCGGCAGGCCTCCTGGCACGCAATATCGAGTGCCAGCTCGGCCAGCTCGGTGACGGCGGTGGTCACCACGGCCAGCGGGGCCTGCTCGTCGCAATCAAGAGTTACAAGCCGCTCCATCACGAGCTGCCGCACAATTCGCAGTGCATCGCCGACGCCATCCCCACGTCGGCGCAATGCCTCGTAAGCCAAGGACATCGATTCGCGCAGCGGCGCGCCGGGGGGAAGCAATGAAAGCTCGCCTGCATACCTGCGGCGCAGGCGCTGCACGAAGCGCGAATAAGAAGAGAACGAAGAACGCGCGTCGTCTCGCGTCGATGTGGTGGCTGGCAACTGGTTCACACTGATGCTGGTTTCCGTGGAACCCCTCTGAATGCTGGCGGTCATAATTCCCGACACAGCGCGATCCTCAATGAACGACACGGCGTCTACCCCTTCACGTCTGCTCAAAATAACCGCTGTGACGGCGCGCTGGCTGCTGGGTCTGTTGATCGCTGCATGGCTTCTGCTGGCGCTGTCAGTCGTTGTCCTACACGCGTGGATTGTGCCGCGAATCGGCGATTTTCGTGATGCGCTGGAGGCTCAGGCTAGCAAGGCCATCGGCGTGCCGGTGCGCATCGGATCGATCACCGCCCGCTCCGAAGGGCTTTTCCCGGCCTTCGAATTGCGCGACGTGGTGCTGCAGGACGCAGGCAGGCGGGAAGCCCTTCGCCTCGCACGCGTGGTGGCCAGCGTGTCTCCGCGCTCGCTCTGGCGGCTCAATTTCGAGCAGCTCTACAGCGAGGGGCCGCAGCTCGACGTGCGCCGCGACACTCAGGGAAAACTCCATGTGGCTGGTTTGCACATGGCGACCGACACGACCGGAGAGACCCGCGGCGCCGACTGGTTTTTCGCGCAGCGCGAGCTGGTCATCGAAGGCGGCGTCGTGCGCTGGACCGACGAGCAGCGCCAGGCCGAGCCCCTGCTGCTGACCGACGTGCGATTCGTCGCGCGCAACAGTGCCAGGCGCCACAGCCTGCGGCTCGACGCCACGCCGCCCGCCGGCTGGGGCGAGCGCTTCACGCTGCGCGGCCAGTTCCGCCAGCCGCTGCTTTCCATCCGCAGCGGCCACTGGCAGACCTGGGACGGCCAGCTCTACGCCGACCTGCCCTACATCGACGTCACCCGGCTCGGCCAGTACGTGTCGCTCGACGCCCGCATCCGCGAAGGCAACGGCGCGCTGCGCCTGTGGGCCGACGTGGACGACGGCCAGGTCGTCGGCGGCGCGGTCGACCTGGGGCTCGACAAGGTCGACGTTTCGCTCGACAAGGGCCTGCAGCCGCTGGTGCTGCGCGCCGTCACCGGCCGCATCTCGGGGCAGCTCACCGAGGAGACGCTCGAGTTCGCCACCACCGCGCTGCAGTTCGACACCACCGACGGCCTGCGCTGGCCCGGCGGCAACCTCTGGCTGCAGCACACGCCGGGCAAGGGTCGCACGCCCGAGCACGGCGCGCTGCGCGCCGACCGCCTCGACCTGGCCGCGCTCGCCCTCATCGCCGACCGGCTGCCGCTGGGCGACGCCACCCACCGCGCGCTCGATGCCTATGCGCCGCGCGGCCTCGTCGAGCACGTCGACCTGAACTGGCAAGGCGCACTGGGGGCACCCACCCGCTACCAGGCCAAGGGCCGCGTCAGCGGGCTGCGCATCGCCTCCCAATCGGCCAAGGCAGATACAGCGGCGGCGCCAGCGGCAACCGCCAATGCCACCGGCGCGGCGGCACCCCAGCCCAGGATCCACAGCGGCACCCCGGGCCTGAGCGGCGCCACGATCGACTTCGACGCCACCCACACCGGCGGCACCGCCACGCTCGCCATCGCGCAGGGCACGCTCGAATTCCCGGGCGTGTTCGACGAGCCCGTCATTCCCGTCGACCGGCTCTCGACGCAGCTGCAATGGAAGCTCGACAGCGGCAATGGCAGCGCCCAGCTGCAGATGTCGAAGCTCAGCTTCGCCAACGTCGATGCCGAGGGAGAAGCCCAGGCCAGCTGGCGCACCAGCGATCCGGCCACGTCGAGCAGCAAGTCCCGCTTTCCCGGCGTGCTCGACCTGCAGGGCAAGCTGACCCGCGCCGACGGCACGCGCGTGTTCCGCTACCTGCCGCTCGACATTCCCCAGCACACGCGCGACTACGTGCGAGAGGCCGTCACCAAGGGCACTGCCAGCAACGTCGACTTCCGCGTGCGCGGCGACCTGTACGACATGCCGTTCAAGGACCCGAAGCAGGGCGACTTCCGCATCGTGGCCAAGGTGGCCGACGTCAACTACGCCTATGCGCCGCCCTCGATCACGAACGCCACGCCGTCGCGCAACGGCACGCCCGCACGGGTGTGGCCGGCACTCACCGGCCTCTCGGGCGAACTGGTGTTCGAGCGCGACGGCATGCTGGTGCGCAACGCACGGGGCCGCCTGGCCGGCACCACCGGCGTCGAGGTGACCAAGGGCGAGGCACAGATCCCGGAGCTGTCGCACCATGCGCAGGTTCTGCGCGTCGACGTGCAGGCCAAGGGGCCGCTGGCCGAGGTGCTGCGGGCGGGCGCGCCGCTGGCCGGCATCGAGCCGGGCGGCGTGGGCGAGGTCATGCAGGCCGCGCGCGCCACCGGCTCGGCCGACTACAAGCTGCACCTCGAGCTGCCCCTCGAGGCGATGGACAACGCCAAGGTGCAGGCCAGAGTGGTGCTGGCCGACAACGAGCTGCAGGTGGTGCCCGAGGCGCCATCGTTCGCGCAGGCGAAGGGCACGGTCAACTTCACCGAAACAGGCTTCTCGCTGGCCGGCGTGCAGGCGAAGCTGCTGGGCGGCGACATCCGGGTCGAAGGCCGGGGCCGCTTCTCCGGCCCCAACCGCGAAGTGGCGCTGAAGGCGCAGGGCACCGCCACTGCCGAAGGCCTGCGCGGCGCGCGCGAGGTCGACTGGCTCGCCCGCCTCGCGAAGAAGGCCACCGGCAGCACGCCCTTCGCGGCCACCTTCTCGGTGCGCGAGGGCACCACCGAGTTCTCGCTCAACAGCAGCCTGCAGGGCCTCGCGCTGCAGCTGCCGCCGCCGCTCGTGAAGACGGCCGAGGAGCAGATGCCGCTGCGCATCGAGAAGAAGGTGCTCGCGCGCGACGCCCGGCAGGGCATCGCCACGCAGGACCAGCTCTCGCTCGACCTCGGCCGCGTCGGCGCCGTCCAGTACGTGCGCGATCTCCTGCCCAACGGCGATGCGCGCGTGCTGCGCGGCAGCATCGGCGTCGGCCTCGCGCAGGGCGAGACGGCCAGCCTGCCCGACAAGGGCGTGTTCGCGAACGTCAACGTCGGCAAGCTCGACATGGCCGCGTGGCAGGCGCTGATCGGCGAGGCCGCCGGCACAGGCACCGACGCCGTGGAGCGCGCCGACGATCCGTCGATGGCCTACCTGCCCACGCGCATCGCGGTGCGCGCGCAGCAGCTCGGCATCGCCGGCCGCACGCTGCACAACGTGGTGCTCGGCGGCACGCGCGAGGGCAGCGTCTGGCGCGCCAACATCGACGCCACCGAGCTCAGCGGCTATGCCGAATACCGCCACGCGCAGGCCGGGCGCCTCTACGCACGGCTCGCGCGGCTGAAGATCGCGCCCTCCGAGGCCACGCAGGTCGAGACCTTGCTCGACGAGCAGCCCGGAACCCTGCCGGCGCTGGACATCGTGATCGACGACTTCGAACTGCTCGGCAAGCGCCTCGGCCGCGCGGAGATCGACGCGGTCAACCGCGGCGGCGCGGGGCGCGAATGGGCGCTCAACAAGCTGGTCTTCACCATGCCCGAGGCCAGCTTCGCGGCCAAGGGCACCTGGGCCGCGGTGCCCGGCGCGGCGGCCGGCCAGCGCCGCACCGCCATGACCTTCAGGCTCGACATCGCCGACGCCGGCGAGCTGCTCACGCGCTTCGGCATGCCGGGCGTGCTGCGGCGCGGGCGCGGGAGGATGGAGGGCGACGTCAACTGGCGCGGCTCGCCGTTCTCGCTCGACTACCCGAGTCTGGGCGGGCAATTGCAGGTCGACGTGGAACAGGGCCAGTTCCTCAAGGCCGATCCGGGCCTGGCCAAGCTGCTCGGCGTGCTGAGCCTGCAGGCGCTGCCGCGCCGGCTCACGCTCGACTTCCGCGACGTGTTCAGCGAGGGCTTCGCCTTCGACTTCATCCGCGGCGACGCGAAGATCAACAAGGGCATCGCCAGCACCAACAACCTGCAGATGAAGGGTGTCAACGCCGCCGCGCTGATGGACGGCTCGGCCGACATCGTGCGCGAGACGCAGAACCTGCGCGTGGTGGTGATGCCCGAGATCAACGCGGGCACGGCGGCGCTGGTGGCCACCGCCATCAATCCGGCGATCGGCCTGGGCACCTTTCTCGCGCAATGGGTGCTGAGCAAGCCGCTCGCCGCCGCCGCCACGCAGGAGTTCCACGTCGAAGGCACCTGGACCGACCCCAAAATAGCGAAGGTGCCGCGTACGCTGCAGCTGCTGCCCCAGAGCATTCCCGGCATTCCCGGGCTGCCGCCAGCCTCCCAGACTGCGGACGACGGCAAGAAAACGGAGACCAAGCAATGAAAGTCGCAGCCATCCAGATGGTGTCGGCCATCGCCCGCGAAGCCAATCTCGCGCGCGCCCACGACCTGCTCGCGCAGGCCGCCGCGGCCGGTGCCGAGCTTGCCGTGCTGCCCGAGTATTTCTGCATGATGGGTGCGCGCGACACCGACAAGCTGGGCCTGCGCGAAACGGCGGGCGCGGGCACGGTGCAGGGCTTCCTGGCCGATGCGGCGCGCGAGTTCGGGCTGTGGATCGTCGGCGGCACGCTGCCCATCGAGAGCACCGACGCCGAGCATGTGTTCAACAGCTCGCTGGCCTTCTCGCCCGACGGCCGCTGCGTGGCGCGCTACGACAAGATCCATCTCTTCTTCTTCGACAACGGCACCGAGCGCTACGACGAGCGCCGCGTCATCGCGCCCGGAGCGAAGCCGGTGGTGTTCGAGCTGCCTTCGCGCGACGGCCACCGCTGGCGCGTTGGCATGAGCGTTTGCTACGACCTGCGCTTTCCCGAGCTGTACCGCGCGCTCGCGAAGCAGGGCGCCGACCTGCTGCTGGTGCCCAGCGCCTTCACGCGCACGACCGGCGCCGCGCACTGGGAGGTGCTGCTGCGCGCCCGCGCCATCGAGAACCTCGCCTGGGTGGTCGCGCCCGCGCAGGGCGGCACGCACGAGAACAGCCGCCAGACCTGGGGCCAGTCGCTGGTCGTCGACCCATGGGGTGAGGTGGTGGCGCAGCAGGCCACCGGCGAAGGCGTGGTGCTGTTCGACATCGATGCGGCAAAAGTCCAGAGCACACGTACGCAACTGCCCGTGCTCTCCCATAGCGTGCTCTAGCGATGTCCGATGCGCTGCTGACCGTCGCACCGCAGCGGTGGGCGCTGCTGGCGTACGGCCGGCTGCGCTCGCTGTGGCAGCGCTGGTTCCTGTGGCTGCTGCTGGCGGTGCTGGTGTCGGTGCTGCTGGTCACGGTGGTGTGGTTCGCTGGCCGGCATGAGGTCGAGCAGGTGCAGGCCGCGCTCGACCGCGATACCGCCGATGCCGTCTCCGACCTGCGCAGCGGCTTCCAGCGCAACGCGCAGAGCCTGCGCGCCACGCAGGCGCCGGGCGCCGACGCCGCGAAGTGGCCGGAGGTGGCCGCGGCGCTGCTGCGCGAGCACCGCGAATGGCTGCGGCTCGAGTGGCGCGATGCCGCGCTGCGTCCGCTGCAGGCCGTCAACACGCCCTACCGCATGCGCGTGCTCGACGAGGACACGCGCGGCCCCGAGCAGTCCGACGTCACGCTGGCCTGCGCAGCCGCGCGCAAGCTCGGCGCGCCGGCCTATTCGCCGAGCCACTACGTGCCCATCGCCGGAGGTGGCGGTATCGAGGTGATGGAGCTGTGCGTGCCCATCGACGCCGGCGGGTACCTCGTGGCCAGCTATTCGCTGCGCGACGCGCTCATCGAGCTGGTCGGCCCCACGCTCACGCGCGGCCAGGAAGTGGCATTCACCGAGGCCGACGGCACGCGGCTCGTGGCGCTGGGCAGTTCGCGGCGCACCGGCACGCGCGTGTTCACCTCGCAGCAGCTCATCGACCTGCCGGGCGCCGCGCTGATGCTGCGCGTGGACGGCTGGCGCGCCGCGCCCGACCTGTTCCCGAACATGCTCACGGCACTGGTCACGGCGATTTCCATCGCGCTGGTGTCGGTGCTGGTACTGCTCGCGCGCGACACGCGCCGGCGGCTGCGCGCCGAGCGCGACCTGGCCGATGCGCTCGCCTTCCGCAAGGCGATGGAAGACTCGGTCATCACCGGCTTGCGCGCGCGCGACCTGCGGGGGCGCATCACCTACGTGAACCCGGCCTTCTGCGAGATGGTCGGCTTCAGCCCCGAGGAGCTCATGGCCGACAGCGTCGAGGCTCCCTACTGGCCCACCGAGCTGGCGCACGAGTACCAGCAGCGGCAGGCGCGCCGGCTGGCCGGCGGCATGCCGCCGCGCGAGGGCTTCGAGTCGGTCTTCATGCGCAAGGACGGCACGCGCTTTCCGGTGCTGATCTTCGAGGCGCCGCTGATCAACGCCCACAAGGTGCAGACCGGCTGGATGAGCGCGTTCATCGACGTGAGCGAGCAGCGCCGCATCGAGGAGCTGTCGCGCGCCAGCCAGGAGCGCCTGCAGGCCAGCGCGCGGCTGGCGACCGTGGGCGAGATGGCCTCGCTGCTGAGCCACGAGCTCACGCAGCCGCTGGCGGCCATCGCCAGCTATGCGAGCGGTTCGCTCAACCTGTTGGGCCCTGACGCCAAGGGCGACCAGGGCGAGGTGGCGATGGCTGTTAAGCGCATCGCCGAGCAGGCCGATCGCGCGGGCCAGGTCATCCGCAGCGTGCACGACTTCGTGCGGCGGCGCGACCGCACGCGCGAGGCCGTGGCGCCGCAGGCGTTGATCGACGCGGTGCTGCCGCTGGTGCGGCTGCAGGCGCGCAAGCTCGGCGTGATCATCGAGGTGGTGCTGGAAGACCGCCTGCCCGCGGCCATGTGCGACCGCACGCTGGTCGAGCAGGTGCTGCTGAACCTTGCGCGCAATGCGATGCAGGCCATGGACAACCCCGACAATGTCGGCAGCCGCGTGCTGCGGCTGCGCGTGGCGCGTGCCGCGGCGATGGGCGCCACCGGACAGGAAGACAGCCGGCGCTGGATAGAGTTCTCGGTGGCCGACCTGGGCAGCGGCATCAGCGAGGAAGTCGAGGAGCGGCTCTTCACGCCCTTCTTCACCACGCGCGCCGACGGCATGGGGCTCGGCCTGAGCCTGTGCCGCACGGTGGTGGAGCAGCACGGCGGGGCGCTCGTGTACGAGCCCAACAAGCCGCGCGGCACGGTCTTCAGGTTCACGCTGCCGGCGGCCGCCTGAGAGCGCTTTTTTCGACGGACAACTTTTTGCTGGACTTCATCGCATGCAACCGCTGATCGATGGTTTGATCTTCATCGTGGACGACGACGCCAGCGTGCGCGAGGCGCTGGCCTGGCTGCTGCGCTCGCGGCGCCTGGCCAGCGAGCACTTCGCGAGCGCCGAGGCGTTCGAGCAGTTCCTCGACCAGGGCCCGTTGCCCCAGCAGCCGCTGTGCCTGCTGCTCGACGTGCGCATGCCCGGCACCAGCGGGCTGGTGCTGTTCGACCGGCTGGTCGAGCGCGGCCTGCTGCCGGCGATGCCGGTGATCTTCCTCACGGGCCATGCCGACGTGCCGACGGCCGTCGACGCGGTCAAGCGCGGCGCCTTCGACTTCTGCGAGAAGCCGTTCTCGGACAACGCGCTGGTCGACCGCATCGAGCATGCGCTGAACGCGTCGCTGCAGGCGCTGGAAGTGCAGCGCGCGCGCCGCGGGCTGGCCGAACGCATCGGCGAGCTGACCGAGCGCGAGCGGGACGTGATGCGGCTGGTGATCGAGGGCCTGCCCAACAAGCTCATCGCCGACCAGCTCGCGATCAGCGTGCGCACGGTGGAGGTCCACCGCGCGCGCGTGTTCGAGAAGATGGAAGTGAAGTCGGCCGTCGAGTTGGCTAACCGTTTAAGAGAGCTCTAGCCTCCCCGATTCCCCAGGGAAACACCGCGGAACCGGCTTTGCCGGGCCGCTGGTGTTGCCCCCTGCAAGGGGGTTGGCGAAGCGACACGAAGTGTCGCGAAGCCTGGGGGTTAGGCCTTCTCCGCCACGAAGATTTCCACGCGGCGGTTTTGCGCGCGGCCAGCTGCGGTGCCGTTGTCCGCCAGCGGTTCGCGAGAGCCGCGGCCGTCGGTCGTGATGACCGTGGTCGAGACGCCGCGGCTCACGAGGTGGTTGCGCACGCTGTCGGCGCGGCTCACCGAGAGGCGCTCGTTGCCTTCCTCGCTGCCGGTGTTGTCGGTGTGGCCGACCACGCGCACGCTGGCGGCGGTGGCGCTCTTCAGGCCTTCGGCCACCTTGTCGAGCACCTGCGCGAGGTTGCGCTTGACGTTGGAGCGGCCGGTGTCGAACGACAGTTCGTTCGGGATCACCACGTGCAGCTGGTTGTCGGTGGTCTGTGCGATCACCACGCCCGTGCCCTTGGTCGAGGTCTCGAGGTCGCTCTTCAGGGCGGCCAGGCGAGCGGTCCAGCTGTTGGCTGGCGCGGCCGGTGCGGCTGCGGGCGCGGGGGCCGGCGGCGGCGCCGACTGCGATGCGCAGCCCGCGATGAACAGCAACGCGGCAGCGGCCGCACCCGAAACAACAAACTTCCTCATGAGATTCCCTCTTAATGGACCAATGGAACGGTGATGGCGGGAACCGGCCTTTCAGCGCGGCCGGTTTCCCTGCGTGCCGAGATCGCTCAGCCTTGCGGCGCGCGCTCGCCCACGTAGATTTCGACGCGGCGGTTCTGCGCCCGGCCGGAGTCGGAGTTGTTGTCGGCGACCGGCTCGTGCGAGCCGCGGCCCTCGATGCGGAAGGCCGCCGCGTTCACGCCGCGCGCCACGAGATAGTCGCGCGTGCTCGTCGCACGCTCGACCGACAGCGGGTTGTTGATGGCGTCCGAGCCGGTGCTGTCGGTGTGGCCGATGATGCGCACCTCGGCGTTCGGGTTGTTGCGCAGGCCGCTGGCGAACTGGTCGAGCACCGGCGCGAAGTTCGGCTTGATGTTGGCGCGGCCCACGTCGAAGGACACGTCGCTCGGGATCTGCAGCTTCAGCTCGTTGTTGGGCGTCTGCGTGACGGCGACGCCGGTGCCCTGCGTGGCGGCTTCCATCTGGCGCTTCTGGTTCTCCATGCGCTGCGACCACAGGTAGCCGCCGAGCGCGCTGGCCGCCGCACCGACGACCAGACCCGTATTGACACCGGTGCGGCCGCCCGTGGCTGCACCGATGGCGGCGCCGCCCAATGCGCCGATGCCGGCACCGATGCCGGTGTTGCGCTGCGTGTCGGTCATGCCACCGGCACAGCCGGAGAGGACGAGGGCGGTGGCGACGGTTGCGAGTACGAACTTTTTCATGGCGATCCCTTTCAAGGTTGAATAGGCGGGCGACAGCTTAGCCTTCGGGGAGTACGCGATGGTACGGGCTCAAAGCCCTACGGAAAATAAGAAAAGTTTCGCCTTCGCGCATGAATGCTGCGATGATTGCTACTAAAGTAATAGCAATCAGGTGCTTGTCCGACAGCGCCGCGCGGCACGGGACTGCACAAGCAGTTCACGCTTCGGGCGGTTGCTTCCGGTCGGTGGCGTCGCGGCTGGCCTCGCGCTCATCGTCGTCATCGTGCAATTCGCCCTTGTTGCGACCGGAGAACATGGTCCACCAGATGATCAGGATGAACACGAGTCCCGCGGCGAGGGCTTCAAGCAGAATCAAACCCATGAGAAATGGACTCCAGTGGCTGGTCGGGCTTGTGATCGTAGCAACGCTCGCCGCCTGTTCCACCGGCCCGCGTGCCCCCGAGGCCCCCATCCGCCCCCCAGTCACCCAGCCGCGCGACCTCGGTCCGCTCACCGGCTCGCTCGCGCATCCCAAGAGCCGATGGGTGCCGGTCGGCTGGGCCGAACTGCCCGGCTTCGGCGAAGACCCGCTGCACGAGGCGTGGATCGCGCTGCTGGCGAACTGCTCGCGTCCCAACGCCGCCTTCGCGCCGCTGTGCCGCGACGTGCGCCAGCTCGCCATCGCTACCCCCGAGGAGCAGCGCCAGTGGATGACCGACCGGCTGCAGCCCTACCGCGTCGAAGCGCTCAACGGCCAGACCGAAGGCAAGCTCACCAGCTACTACGAGCCGGTGTACGAGGCCTCCCGCGTGCCCACCGCCACCTTCAACGTGCCGATCTACCAGGCCCCCGACGGCCTGGTGCCGCGCCGCCCCTGGTACACGCGCCAGGAGATCGAGACCCTGCCCGAGGCGCAGGCCGCCTTGCGCGGCCGCGAGATCGCATGGATGGCCGACCCGATCGACGCGCTGATGCTGCACATCCAGGGCTCCGGCCGCCTGCGCATCACCGAGGCCAACGGTTACCAGCACACGGTGCGCATGGCCTTCGCGGCCACCAACGAGCAGCCCTACCGCAGCGTGCAGCAATGGCTGATGAGCCAGGGCGTGACCAAGGTCGGCAAGTGGCCCGACGACACCAAGGCCTGGGCCGCGCAGAACCCGCAGCGCGTGACGCAGCTGATGTGGAGCAACCCGCGCTACGTGTTCTTCCGCGAGGAGACCATGAGCGAGGTCGACGCCGCCTTCGGCCCGCGCGGCGCGCAGGGCGTGCCGCTCACGGCCGGCCGTTCCATCGCGGTCGACCGCGAGAGCATCCCCTACGGTACGCCGGTGTGGCTTGCGTCGAACGGACCGGCGGCGCAGCTGCAGAAGCTGGTGGTGGCGCAGGACACCGGCAGCGCCATCCTCGGCGCGGTGCGGGCCGACTACTTCGCGGGCACCGGCGCCGACGCGGGCCGCTTCGCGGCGAGCATGAACCAGCCGCTGAGGCTGTGGGCGCTGTGGCCGCGGCAGTTGCCGGCGCCTTGAACTCGCGGGTGCGGCATTTGCCAGAAACACCGCGGAACCGGCTTCGCCGGGCCGCAGGTGTTGCCCCGGCGAGGGGGAGGGCGTAGCGACACGAAGTGCGCGAAGCCTGGGGGTGGATCAAATCAACCTGACCGGAGCCTGATCAATTCACGGAGTCGTCATACGAAGTACCTAACTTCGCGGGCTGGTTACTTTTCCAACCCACGAAGAAAGACATTGCGCATGACCGCAAACACCCGCACCGACGATCCCTCGGTCGATCTCGACGACATCGGCACCAACCCCACGTCGAACCCCTCGTTCACCGACCTGATCGCCTCGCGCCTGAGCCGTCGCCACCTGTTCGGCCTGGGCGTCGGCACCGCCGGCACCGCAATGCTCCAGGCATGCGGTGGCGGCGGCGGCGGTGGCACCGCCTTCCCGGTGCTGCCCCCGGCACCGGCTCCCGCCCCGGCACCTGCGCCGACTCCCGCGCCCGCCGGTCCGATGAAGCTCGGCTTCAATGCCGTCGCCAAGAGCCTCGCCGACGTGGTCACCGTGCCCGCCGGCTACACCGCCAGCGTGCTGTACCGCCTGGGTGACCCGACCGCCGCTGGCGTTGCCGCCTACAAGAACGACGGCACCGACGACGCCACCACATTCGACCGCCGCGGTGGCGACCACCACGACGGCATGACCTTCTTCGGCGTGAACGCGTCGAACAAGTGGGACGCGACCAACGCTTCGCGCGGCCTGCTCGTGATGAACCATGAATCCATCACGTCGGCGTTCCTGCACCCCAAGGGCCAGAGCATCACCAGCGGCGCACGCACCGTCGCCGACGAAGTGCTGCGCGAGTTCTACGTGTTCGGCGTCAGCGTGATCGAGGTCAACAAGAGCGGCAGCACCTGGAGCTATAAGCAAGACTCGAGCTTCAACCGCCGCATCCACACGCTCACCGAAATGACCTTCTCGGGCCCGGCCGCGAAGACCGAGCATCTGAAGACCAAGTACTCGATCGATGGCAGCAAGACCCGCGGCACGGTCAACAACTGCGCCAACGGCACCACGCCATGGGGCACGTACCTGACCTGCGAAGAGAACTGGGCCGGCTATTTCCGCCGTGTCACCGCCAACGACAACGCCAACCGTACGCCCAAGGAACTCGCGTCCTTCGGCCGCTACGGCGTTTCCGGCAACGGCCGCGAACTCTGGGCGACCGTCACGCCCGATACCGCCGACAACCTGTACGGCCGCTGGAACACCGAAGTCGTTGCCTTGGGCGGCACTGCCGTCGACGACTACCGCAACGGCGCCAACACCTACGGCTGGGTGGTCGAGATCGATCCGTTCAACCCCGCCGGCACGCCGAAGAAGCGTACCGCGCTCGGCCGCTTCGGCCACGAAGGCGCCTGCCTTGGCCCGGTCGTGGTCGGCAAGCCGTTGGTCTGGTACATGGGCGACGACGCGCAGAACGAGTACCTCTACAAGTTCGTGTCGGCCAAGAACTGGGATGCGGCGGACATCGGCGGCGGCATCGCGGCCGGCGACAAGTACATGGACGCCGGCAAGCTCTACGTTGCCAAGTTCAAGGCCGACGGCACGGGCGATTGGCTCGAACTCAAGTTCGGCGTCAACGGCATCACGTCGGCCAACACGACCTACGCGTTCGCCGACGATGCCGACGTCGTGGTCAACACACGCCTTGCCGCCGATTCGGCCGGCGCCACGAAGATGGACCGCCCGGAATGGACCGCCGTCAATCCGAAGAACGGCGAGGTGTACCTCACCCTGACCAACAACGCGAGTCGCACGATCAACGGCGCCAATGGCATCGACGCGGCCAACCCGCGTTTCTACAACGACCCCAAGGGCGCGACCGCGCAGCGAGGCAACCCGAACGGCCACATCGTCCGCTTCGCCGACGCCGGCGGTGACCCGGCGGCCGTCACCTTCAAGTGGGACGTCTACCTGTTCGCCGCGCGCTCGACCGCCTCGGCCGACGTGAACGTGTCCGCCCTCGGCGCCGACAACGACTTCTCCAGCCCCGACGGCATGTGGTTCAGCCAGGCTGCGCCCGGCCTGCTCTGGATCGAGACCGACGACGGCAAGTACACCGACGTGACCAACTGCATGCTGCTCGCGGCACTGCCGGGCAAGGTCGGCGACGGTGGGGCCAGGACCATCACCAACTTCGACGGCGCCACCACCGTGCAGCAGGCGACTTTCGTCGGCAAGGCTCCGGGCACCGACGGCCTGCGCCGCTTCCTGGTCGGCCCGGTGGAGTGCGAAATCACCGGCATCGCCGAATCGGGCGACGGCCGTGCACTGTTCGTGAACATCCAGCACCCGGGCGAGGACACCAAGGTGGCCGACATCCTGGATCCGTCGAAGTTCACGAGCCACTGGCCGCAAGGTGGCACTGCCCGCCCGCGCTCGGCGACTGTTGTGATCACGAAGAACGACGGCGGCCTGATCGGCCTCTGATCGGCTTGGCCGGATCCCCCCGGCCTCTTTTCGGAAGACACCGCGGAACCGGCTTTGCCGGGCCGCAGGTGTCGCCCCCGGCGAGGGGGCAGGCGAAGCGACACGAAGTGCGCGAAGCCTGGGGGAGTGCTACTACCCTGGCGCTGCCGGCAACGGCAGCGCCGTTTTGTATCTGACCTGCTTGAGCGCAAAGCTCGAGCGGATCTTCTCGATCCCCGGAATCGGCGTGAGCTGTTCCAGGATGAATTTCTCCAGCGCCGCCATGTCCGCCACCGCGATGCGGATCAGGTAGTCGCTGTCGCCCGTCATCAGGTAGCACTCCATCACCTCGTCGTGCTCGGCGATGCGTTGCTCGAAGTCGGCGAGCGACTGCTTGCTTTGCGTCGTGAGGCTGATCGAGATGAAGACGTTGAGGCCCAGGCCGAGCGCCTTGGCGCTGGCGAGCGCCACATAGCGGTCGATCACGCCATTGGCCTCCAGCACCTTCACACGCGCCAGGCAGGGCGACGGCGACAGGTGCACGCGGCGCGCCAGCTCCACGTTCGACAGCGCGCCGTCGCGTTGCAGCTCGTCCAGAATGCGCAGGTCGATGGCGTCCAGTTGCATGAAATGCCGCTCAATTTGAATTCGGCGGAATTTTATGCTGCGAAGTAAACGAGGATTTAGCTTTGCCAGTAGCTAATTCTCCGCATTGCGGCCTAAAGTGCCGATATGAACGCCCCGATTTCGCCCGACCAGATGCGCGCCCTGCTGCTGGATGAAACGCAGCTCTCGCACGACCCCGACCCCGCCGAGACCGCCGAATGGCGCGACGCCTTCCTGGCGATGGCGCAGACGCAGGGGCCGCAGCGCGCGCGGCAGATGCTGGTCGAGCTGGCGCGTCTCGCGCGGCAGCAGCGCATCGGCTGGCAGCCCGAACTCGCCACGCCGTACGTCAACACCATCGCGGTGGAAGACCAGCCACCGTTCCCGGGCGACCTCGCCATCGAGGAAAAGCTCGCCTCGCTGATGCGCTGGAACGCGCTCGCGATGGTGGCCAAGGCCAACCAGGCGTATGGCGAACTCGGCGGCCACATCGCCAGCTATGCCAGCGCGGCCGACCTTTTCGAGACCGGCTTCAATCATTTCTTCCACGCGCGCAGCGAGCAGCATCGCGGCGACCTCGTGTTCTTCCAGCCGCACAGCGCGCCGGGCGTCTATGCGCGTGCGTACCTCGAAGGCCGTCTCAGCGAGGAAGACCTGAAGCACTACCGCCAGGAACTCACCGCCCCCGCCTTCGTCGACGGCAGCGGCGCGCGGGGCCTCTGCAGCTATCCGCATCCGTACCTGATGCCGGACTTCTGGCAGTTCCCGACCGGCTCGATGGGCATCGGCCCCATCAGCTCGATCTACCACGCGCGCTTCATGCGCTACCTCACGCACCGCAACCTGCTGAACTGCGAAGGCCGAAAGGTGTGGGGCGTGTTCGGCGACGGCGAGATGGACGAGCCCGAGTCGATGAGCGCCTTGACGCTCGCCGCGCGCGAGAAGCTCGACAACCTCGTGTGGGTCGTCAACTGCAACCTGCAGCGCCTCGACGGACCGGTGCGCGGCAACGGCCGCATCATCGACGAGCTCGAGAAGCTCTTCGCCGGCGCTGGCTGGAACGTCATCAAGCTCGTGTGGGGCAGCGACTGGGACGGCCTCTTCGCGCAGGACTTGAGCGGCGCGCTGGCCCGCGTGTTCGCCAACACCGTCGACGGCCAGATGCAGACTTTCGCGGCCAAGGACGGCCGCTTCAACCGCGACAACTTCTTCGGCCAGAACCCCGAACTCGCGCGCCTGGCCGAAGGCATGACCGACGAGCAGAGCGACCGCCTGAAGCGCGGCGGCCACGACCTCGTGAAGATCCACGCCGCCTACGCGGCCGCCGCCCGGCACAAGGGCCAGCCCACCGTGATCCTCGCCCACACCAAGAAGGGCTACGGCATGGGCAGCGCCGCGCAGGGCAAGATGACCACGCACTCGCACAAGAAGATGGGCGACGTGGACCTCATCGAATTCCGCGACCGCTTCAACCTGCCGCTGACCGACGCGCAGGCCACCTCGATGGACTTCTACCGCCCCGCCGAGGACAGCGCCGAGATGCGCTACCTGCGGCAGCACCGCGAGGCGCTCGGCGGCGCCATGCCGCGCCGCGAGACCGCCTGCGAGGTGGTGGCCAAGCCCGACATCGCGAGCTATGCGCAGTTCGCGACCGTCGCCGCCGGCAAGGAGATGAGCACCACCATGGCCTTCGTGCGCATGCTGGGCAACCTCATGAAGGACAAGGCACTGGGCCCGCGCATCGTGCCCATCGTGGCCGACGAGGCGCGCACTTTCGGCATGGCCAACCTCTTCAAGCAGGTCGGCATCTATTCGAGCGTGGGCCAGCGCTACGCGCCGGAAGACATCGGCTCGGTGCTGAGCTACCGCGAGGCCACCGACGGGCAGATCCTCGAAGAGGGCATCAGCGAGGCCGGCGCCATCGCGAGCTGGACCGCTGCCGCCACCAGCTACAGCGTGCACGGGCTGGCGATGCTGCCCTTCTACATCTACTACTCGATGTTCGGCTTCCAGCGCGTGGGCGACGCCATCTGGGCCGCGGCCGACCAGCGTGCGCGCGGCTTTTTGCTGGGCGCCACCTCGGGCCGTACCACGCTCGGCGGCGAAGGCCTGCAGCACCAGGACGGCAGCAGCCACCTCGTGGCCGCGACCATCCCGAACTGCAAGGCCTACGACCCGGCCTTCGCGGGCGAGATGGCGGTGATCGTCGACGCGGGCATCCGCGAGATGATGGTCGAGCAGCAGGACGTGTTCTATTACGTCACGCTCATGAACGAGAACTACGCGCAGCCTGACGTGCCCGAGGGCGCGGAAGGCGACATCCTGCGCGGGTGCTATCGCTTCGGCAGCTACGCGCCGGCATCGGGCAAGGCAAAGAAGAAGGTCACGCTGATGGGCTCGGGTGCGATCCTCACCGAGGTCGTCAAGGCCGCGCAGCTGCTGGCCGACGAGGGCATCGAGGCCGAGGTGTTCAGCGTCACGAGCTGGAGCGAGCTCGCGCGCGACGGGCTGGCCTGCGAGCAGCGGGCGCTGGCGGGTGAAGAAGCCGGTACCGCGTTCATCGCGCAGCAGCTTGGCAAAGGCAAGGCGCCGATCGTCGCCGCCACCGACTATGTGCGCGCCGTGCCCGAGAGCGTGCGCGCCTTCCTGCCCGAGGGCCGCCGCTACATCACGCTCGGCACCGACGGCTTCGGCCGCAGCGACACGCGTGCTGCGCTGCGCGGCTTCTTCGGCGTCGATGCGCGCAGCATCGCCAACGCCGCGCGCCACGCACTGAGCTGAACCCGCGGTGGCCGTGGAAGTGGCGGGCCCTGCGTTAGAGTCGCAGGCCCCACCACCTTCGCGCCATGACTGCCCGCTTCCAATCCATCGCCCCCGCCGTCCGCCTGGCCGATCAGGTGGCCGATGCGCTCGCGGCCGAAGTGCGCAGCGGGCGCCTGTCCGAAGGCGACCGGCTGCCGACCGAGACCGCGCTGGCCGAGCAGTTCGGCGTGAGCCGCACCGTGGTGCGCGAGGCGGTGTCGCGGCTCAAGTCGCTGGGGCTGCTTGATTCGCGCCAGGGCAGCGGCGTGTACGTGCGCGCTGCCGGCGTCGAACCGCTGCGCTTCGAGATGCCGCACGTGGCCTCGCGCGAGGCCGTGATCCAGAAGGTCGAGCTGCGCCGCGCGCTCGAGGCCGAGGTGGCTGCGCTGGCCGCCGAGCGCCGCACGGACGAGGACGTGCAGCGCATCCGCGACGCCATCGCCGCATTGCACGCGGCGGTAGCGGCGGGCGGCAACGGTGCCGACGAGGACGTGCTCTTCCACCGCGCCATCGCCGAGGCGGCGCGCAACCCCTTCCTCATCGGCACGCTGCAGTACCTGCGGCAGTTCCTGCACGGCGCCACCCGCGTCACGCGCGCCAACGAGGCGCGCCGCGCCGACTTCGCTCGCGAAGTGGCGCAGGAGCACGCGCGCATCGTCGAAGCCATCGAAGCCGGCGATCCGCTGCGTGCGCGCGAGGCGGCCAAGAACCACATGGACAACGCGATCCGCCGCATCGAGCTGGCCGATCCGGTGTTCTGGCAGCAGGAAGGCGAGCAGCTCGCCCGTCCGCTGGTCGAGGGCTGGCCGGTCGGCGGCTGAGCCGACACACAAAGACACCAGAAAGCCGACGGAAGGCGTTTTTCCGAGGGTTTACCCGGGTCAGTCATCAAAACTCAAATTTGTATGATGACCTGACAAATCATCCGAGACAGACCTCCCTCATGACTTCCTCGACCCTCCAGGCCGGCGCCGTGTCGTCCGCCGCCGCCGATGCCGCGCTCGAAAAGCGCACCTACGCCAAGGTGTTCTGGCGCATCGTGCCTTTCCTCATGCTCTGCTACGTGATCGCGTACCTCGACCGCGTGAACGTCGGCTTCGCCAAGCTGCAGATGGGCCAGGACCTGGGCTTCAGCGAGACCGTGTTCGGCCTGGGCGCCGGCATCTTCTTCCTCGGCTACTTCCTCTTCGAGGTGCCGAGCAACCTGCTGCTGAACCGCGTGGGCGCACGCATCTGGATCGCGCGGATCATGATCACCTGGGGCCTGCTCTCGGCCTGCTTCATGTTCGTGAAGACGCCCACCAGCTTCTACATCCTGCGCTTCCTGCTCGGTCTGGCCGAGGCGGGCTTCTATCCGGGCGTGATCCTCTACCTCACGCACTGGTACCCGGCGCACCGGCGCGCGCGGATCATCGCGGTGTTCATGTCGGCCATTCCGGTGGCGGGCATCTTCGGCAACCCGCTGTCGGGCTGGATCATGGACAGCTTCCACGGCGTCTCGGCCATGAGCGGCTGGCAGTGGATGTTCCTGATCGAGGCCATCCCCGCGGTGCTCATCGGCCTGATGGTGCTCTTCTACCTCGACAACGGCATCGCCCAGGCGCGCTGGCTGAACGCCGAGGAAAAGGCGCTGCTGCAGCGCGAGGTGGCGAAGGACGCCGCCCACGGCGCGAAGGGCCCGCACTCGGTGGCTGGCGTGTTCCGCGATGCGCGCATATGGTGGATGGCGTTCATCTACTTCGCCTTCGTCATGGGTCAATACGCACTCACCTTCTGGCTGCCCACGCTGGTCAAGGCCACGGGCGTGCAGGGCAACCTGAACATCGGGCTGCTCAGCGCCATTCCGTTCCTCTGCGCCATCGTCGCGATGAACCTCTTCGGCCGCAGCGCCGACCGCCGCCAGGAGCGCCGCTGGCACTTGATCGTGCCGGCCATGATGGGCGCGGTGGGCTTCACCGTCGCTGCCTCGTACACGCAGAACACGGCCGTGTCGCTGGCGTTCCTTTCGCTCGCCGCGGCCGGCGTGCTGACCTGCGCGCCGCTCTTCTGGTCGCTGCCCACCGCATTCCTCACGGGCACGGCCGCCGCCGCCGGCATCGCGGCCATCAACTCCGTGGGCAACCTCGCGGGCTTCGTGAGCCCGTATCTCATCGGCTATCTGAAGGACCTGACGGGCAGCACGCAGATCGGCATGTACGTGCTGGCCGGCGCGCTGGTGCTCGGCGCCATCGGCGTGTGGTTCACGCCGAAGCAACTCGTGAATCGTTGACCCGCGAAAGAGAAAGAACTCCTGCATGACTTCCAGCAACAACACCCCCGTCGTCGGCCTCGTGGGCCTGGGCGCCATGGGCGCCGGCATGGCACAGTCGCTGCGCCGCGCAGGCCATGCGCCGCATGTGTTCGACGTGCGCCGCGAAGCCGCTGAAACCTTCGCGCGCGAGGGCGGCACGGCCTGCGACACGCTGGCCGCGCTCGGCGCGCAGTGCGACATCGTGGTCAGCGTGGTGGTGAACGCCGCGCAGACCGAGTCGGTGCTGTTCGGCGACGGCACCGTGCCCGGCTGCGCCGCGTCGATGAAGCCCGGCAGCCTGTTCGTGATGTGCTCCACCGTCGATCCGAACTGGTCTGTGGCGCTCGAAGCGCGCCTCGAGAAGCTGGGCATCCTCTACCTCGACGCCCCCATCTCCGGCGGCGCCGCCAAGGCCGCGAGCGGCCAGATGACGATGATGACCGCCGGCAAGCCCGCCGCCTACGAGAAGGCCGGCGCCGTGCTCGACGCGATGGCAGCCAAGGTCTACCGCCTGGGCGACAGCGCTGGTGCGGGCAGCAAGGTGAAGGTCATCAACCAGTTGCTGGCTGGCGTGCACATCGCCGCCGCCGCCGAGGCCATGGCATTGGGCCTGCGCGAAGGCGTGGACCCGGCGGCGCTGTACGAAGTCATCACGCACAGTGCGGGCAACAGCTGGATGTTCGAGAACCGCATGGCGCACGTGCTCGCAGGCGACTACACGCCGCTGTCGGCCGTGGACATCTTCGTGAAGGACCTGGGGCTGGTGCTCGACGTGGCGCGCGCGAGCAAGTTTCCGCTGCCGCTGTCGTCCACCGCGCACCAGATGTTCATGCAGGCCTCGACCGCGGGCTATGCGCGCGAGGACGACAGCGCCGTCATCAAGATCTTCCCGGGCATCGAAGTGCCGGCACCGAAGGGGAAAGCCTCATGAGCGAACCACAGGTCAAGTTCGTCGACACGCCGCTGCTGCGCATCGGCTACGAGGAATGGAACCCCGCCGGCAAGGCCACGGCGGTGCTGGTGCACGGCTGGCCCGACAGCCCGCGCTGCTGGCACGGCGTGGCCGCGCGGCTCGTCGAAGCCGGCTGGCGCGTGCTGCTGCCCGCCCTGCGCGGCTTCGCACCGACGACCTTCCTGCATGCCGAGACGCCGCGCAGCGGACAGCTCTCGGCGCTGGGCCGCGACCTGCTCGATTTCATCGATGCGCTCGGCCTGCAGCAGCCTGCGCTGGTCGGCCACGACTGGGGCGCGCGTGCGGTGGGCAATGCCTGCGGGCTGCGGCCCGGCGTCGCGAGTTCGCTCACGCTGATGTCGATCGGCTACGGCACCAACGCGCCCGACCAGCCGATGCCGCTCGAACAGGCGCGCAACTACTGGTACCACTGGTACATGGCCACGCCGCGCGGCGAACGCACCGTGCACGACGACCGCATCGCCTTCACGCGGATGATGTGGGACACCTGGGCACCGGCCGGCTGGTACGAGCCCGCCGAGTTCGAGGCCACCGCCGCCGCCTTCGAGGGCAACGACTGGGCGCGGGTGGTGGTGCATTCGTACCGCCATCGCTGGGGCCATGCGCCCGGCGATCTGCACTACGCGGCCGACGACGCCGCGCTCAGTCCCGCGCCCGTGCTGTCGGTGCCCTCGCTGGTGCTGCACGGCGCGGCCGATTCCTGCAATCATCCAGACACCTCGGCAGGCAAGGAGCGCTTCTTCAGCGGTCACTACCGCCGCGAGCTGCTCGATGGCGTGGGCCATTTCCCGCAGCGCGAGGCGCCGCAGGCGGTGGCCGATGCGCTGCTGCGCTTCCTGCCCGCGCTCTGAACAGAACAAAGACGAAAGACAAGACGACCATGAACATCCTCATCACCGGCGGCTGCGGCTTCCTCGGCGCCCGCCTCGCCCGCACGCTGCCCGCGGGCGGCAATCTCGCGCTGGCCGGCGCCGCCGCGCAGCCCGTCTCGCGCATCACCCTGGCCGACCGCGTGCCGCCGCCCGCCGACCTGGCGGCCGACGCGCGCGTGCAGTTCGTGCAGGGCGACCTGCTGGAGCAACTCGCGAACGGCGCGCTGCCCATCGCCGACACGCAGCTCGTCTTCCACCTCGCCGCCGCAGTCAGCGGCGAATGCGAGGCCGACTTCGACCTCGGCATGCGCAGCAACCTCGACGCCACGCGCGGCCTGCTCGAAGCGGCGCGCCGCGCGGGCCACTCGCCGGTGTTCGTGTTCTCCAGCTCGGTCGCCGTGTTCGGCGACTCGCCCGAGCAGCGCCTGCCCGCGGTGATCGAAGACACCACGCTGCCGACGCCGCAGAACAGCTACGGCATCCAGAAGTTCATCGGCGAGCAGCTGGTGGCCGACTTCACGCGCAAGGGCTTCGTGCAGGGCCGCAACGTGCGGCTCATGACGGTGTCGGTGCGCCCCGGCCGTCCCAACGGCGCGGCTTCGAGCTTCCTCAGCGGCATGCTGCGCGAGCCGTTGGCCGGCGAGCGTGCGCGCTGCCCCGTGTCGCCCGACACGCCGGTCGCGCTGGCCTCGCCCGGCAACACCGTCGCCGGCATCGTGCGCGCGGCCACCGCCGGCGCTGCCGAGTGGGGTGCGCGCACCGCCATCAACCTGCCCGCGCTGACGACCACCGTGCGCGAGATGGCGCAGGCGCTCGAACGCATCGCGGGCAAGGACGCCACCGGCCTGATCGACTGGGAGCCCGATGCCGCCATCGCGAAGATCGTCACCAGCTGGCCCAGCCGCATTCATGCCGCACGCGCCGAGGCTCTGGGCCTGAAAGCCGATGCGAGCTTCGACGCGATCCTGCGCGACTACGTGCGCGAGAACGCGCAGGCAGTGAAGCTACCTATCGCGAAGGACTGAAGAGCCATGGCAAAGCTCGTGCTCGGCTGCATCGCCGACGATTTCACCGGCGCCACCGACCTTGCCAACAACCTCGTGCGTGCCGGCATGCGCGTGGTGCAGGCCATCGGCGTGCCCGAGGGCCCGCTCGACGCCGACGTGGATGCGGTGGTCGTCGCCCTCAAGTCGCGCACTATCGCGCCGGCCGAAGCCATCGCCCATTCTCTCGAGGCGCTGCGCTGGCTGCAGGCACAGGGCGCGCAGCAGATCTACTTCAAGTACTGCTCCACCTTCGACAGCACGCCGCAGGGCAACATCGGCCCGGTCACCGAGGCGCTGATGGACGCGCTGCAATGCGACTTCACCATCGCCACGCCCGCCTTCCCCGACAACAAGCGCACCGTGTTCAAGGGCTACCTGTTCGCGGGCGACGTGCTGCTCAACGAGAGCGGCATGCAGAACCACCCGCTCACGCCGATGACCGACCCGAACCTCGTGCGCGTGCTGCAGGCGCAGTGCAAGCGCAAGGTGGGGCTCGTCGACTACGCGGTGGTGGCGCGCGGCGCGGCTGTCATCGAGGAGCGCATCGCGCAGCTCAAGGCCGAGGGCGTCTCCATCGCCATCGTCGACGCGGTGTCGAACGACGACCTGCTGCGCATGGGCCCGGCGCTCGCGAAGATGCCGCTGCTCACCGCGGGTTCGGGCGTGGCCATCGGCCTGCCGGCCAACTTCGGCCGCGCGCCCTCTTCGCAGGCGAGCGCGCTGCCCAAAGCCGGCGGAAAGACAGCAGTGGTCTCGGGCAGCTGCTCGCTCGCCACCAACCGCCAGGTGCTCGACTTCATCCAGCGCGGCGGTGCGGCGATGGCCATCGATCCGCTGCGCATCGCGGCGGGCGTGGATGTCGCTGCCGAGGCTCTGGCGTGGGCCGCTCCGCTGATCGACAAGGGCTCCGTGCTCGTCTACTCGACCGCCGAGGCCGGCGCCGTGAAGTCGGTGCAGGGCCGCCTGGGTGTGGAAGAAGCCGGCGCGATGGTCGAGCGCACCATCGCCGCCATCGCGCGCGGCCTGGTCGAGCGCGGCGTGCACCAGCTGGTGGTGGCCGGCGGCGAGACCTCGGGCGCCTGCGTGCAGGCGCTGGGCATCGCGCAGATGCAGATCGGCCCGCAGATCGACCCCGGCGTGCCGTGGTGCCATGCGCGCTCCGAAGCCGCGCCCGAGGCCGGCCTGCACATCGCGCTGACATCCGGCAACTTCGGCAGCGACGATTTCTTCACCAAGGCATTTACAGTGCTCGAATGACCGAGAGCATCACCGAGAACCAGGCCCGCGAGGAAATCTGCCGCGTCGGCCGCAGCCTGTTCGAGCGCGGCTACGTGCATGCAACGGCCGGCAACATCAGCGTGCGGCTGGACGACGGCTTTCTCATCACGCCGACCGACGCCTGCCTTGGCTTTCTCGACCCCGCTCGTCTGGCCAGGCTCGATGCCCAGGGCCAGCAGACCGGCGGCGACCGCGCCAGCAAGACCATCGCGCTGCACACGCGCATCTACGCCGCCGCACGCAGCTTCGACGCGAACACCGCCTGCGTGATCCACACGCACAGCACGCATTGCGTGGCGCTCACGCTGCAGGCTCCGGGCGACGAACTGCTGCCCGCACTCACGCCCTATTTCGTGATGAAGGTCGGCCACGTGCCGGTCATTCCGTACCACCGCCCGGGCGCGCCCGAAGCGGCCGAACAGGTGGCGCAGGCCATCGGGCGCTTCGGCGCGGCAGGTACGCCGATCCGCGCCGTGATGCTCACGCGCCTCGGCCCCAACGTCTGGCACGACACGCCGGCCGCCGCGATGGCCGTGCTCGAAGAGCTTGAAGAAACCGCACGGCTCCAGCAGCTCACGCAGGCCGCAAGGCCCGAGCCGCTGGATGCCGAACAGATCGATGAACTGCGTCGCACTTTCGGTGCGCGCTGGTAGTAAAAACACCCCATGCCTCAATTCGCAGCCAATCTTTCGATGCTCTATCCGGAGCTCGCCTTTCTCGACCGCTTCGATGCCGCCGCGAAGGACGGCTTCAAGGCCGTGGAATACCTCTTCCCCTACGACTTCGCGAAAGAAGAGATCGTTGCGCGACTCAAGCACAACGGCCTGCAGCAGGTGCTGTTCAACGGCCCGCCGGGCGACTGGAACGGCGGCGAGCGCGGCCTGGCCTGCCTGCCGGGGCGCGAAGCCGAGTTCCGCGAAGGCATCGCGAAGGCCATCGACTACGCCGTGGCGCTCGACTGCCCGCGCATCCACGTCATGGCCGGCCTCGTGCCTGCCGGACAGCAGCGCGACGCACTGCAGCCGGTGTACGTCGACAACCTGCGCCGGGCCGCGGCCGAGGCCGCCAAGGCGGGCCGCGACGTGCTGATCGAGCCGATCAACACGCGCGACATCCCGGGCTTCTTCCTCAACCGGCAGGACCACGCGCACGAGATCGTCGAGACCGTCGGCGCGCCCAACCTCAAGGTGCAGATGGACCTCTACCACTGCCAGATCGTCGAGGGCGACGTGGCGATGAAGATCCGCAAGTACCTGCCCACCGGCCGCGTCGGCCACATCCAGATCGCCGGCGTGCCCGACCGCAACGAGCCCGACGTCGGCGAACAGAACTACCCGTACCTGTTCGATGTGCTCGACGAAGTGTCGGCGCAGTGCGGCTGGCAGGGCTGGGTCGGCTGCGAATACCGGCCGAAGCGCGGCGCGGAACCCGGCGGCACTTCGGCAGGGCTCGGCTGGTTGCGCGACTGGCGGCAGCGACACGCATGAAGCTCGAAGCGCTGCGCATACCGGCGCCGCTGCGTGGCTTCGCGGCGGGCGATGCGCAGCTGTTCGACGTCACGCTGGCCGGCGACAAGGTCGCATCCATCACGCCCAGCGCGCAGCAGCAGCACGCGAACGGCACGATGCTGAGCGCACCGGTCGAGGCCCATGCGCACATCGACAAGAACTACACCGTGCAGGACGTGGGCGCGGCCGAGGGCAACCTCTTCGTGGCCATCGAGCGCATGAACCGGCACCGCGAGAGCTGGACCGGCGAATCGCTGCGCCTGCGCATGGAGCGCGCGCTGCGCGACGCATGGCGATCGGGCACGCGCGCGCTGCGCACGCACCTCGACTGGGTGCAGCCCGAGCCGCCGGCCGCGCTGGCGGTGTTCGAGTCGCTGCGCGAGGAATGGCGCGGCCGCGTCGAGCTGCAGTTCGTCTCGCTCACGCCGCTCGACCTGTTCGCCGACATCGCCGCGGGAGAGCGCATCGCGCGCGAGGTGAAGCGCGCGGGCGGCGTGCTCGGCGCCTTCGTCTATCGCAACGAAGGCGTCGTCCACAAGCTGGGCCGCGTGTTCGACCTCGCGCAGCAGCATGGGCTGGCGCTCGACTTCCACGTCGACGAGGGCCTGGACGTCGAGGCCACCGGCCTGCGCAGCATCGCGCAGCTGGTGCGGGCGCGCGACTTCCGGCGCGGCGTGGTCTGCGGCCATGCATGTTCGCTCTCGGTGCAGGACGACGCCGTCGCCACCGAAACGCTCGCGCTGTGCGCGGGTGCCGACATCCACCTCGTCGCGCTGCCCACCACCAATCTCTACCTGCAGGGCGCGTGGGACCGCACCCCGCTGCAACGCGGCATCACGCGCATCCGCGAGGCGGCGGCACGGGGCTTGCGAGCGAGCCTGGCAACCGACAACGTGCAGGACGCCTTCTATCCCTACGGCAGCTACGACCTGCTGGAGACCTTCGGCCTCGGGGTGCAGATGGCGCATCTCGCGCCGGCCTCCGACTGGCTCGATACCGTCACGGTGAACCCCGCGAAGGCGCTGGGGCTCGCGTGGGACGGGCGCATCGCGCCGGGCTGCCCGGCCGACCTGCTGGTACTGTCGGCCACCGACGAACACGAACTGATCGGCCCGCGCGGACGGCAACGCACCGTCATCCGCGCCGGCCAACGACTGGAGAGCAACGAGCAATGAGCATGGGCAAGCCGATGGCCAACTACGCCGCCGCGAAGCGCGTGGGCGATTTCGTCTTCATGAGCAGCGTGGTCGCCGTCGACCCGGCCACGCGCCGCGCCGTCGCCGGCTACGACGCCATTCCGGAAGAGGCGCGCACCGCGCTGCAGGGCGTGGGCTACGCCACCGGCCAGATGTCGGTCGATGTGTTCGAGGCGCCCATCGTCGCGCAGAGCTGGTTCGTGCTGGAGCGCATCCGCCAGATCGCCGCCGAGCACGGCGGCACGATGCAGGACGTGGTGAAGCTGGTGCAGTACTTCCGCCACCTTCCGCACTACGCCTTCTACAACCGCGTGCGCGGCCTGTTCTATCCGGGCGAGCCGCCGGTGAGCACGGTGGTGGAGGTCTCGCGTTTCCTGCCGGGGGACGAGGTGCTGGTCGAAGTGGAGGCCACGATGTACCTGCCCCTGCACCCCTCCTCGAGCTGATCTACCTGACCCCCGCCCCCTTCAGCAGGAACTCCGTCACCTGCTCGATCAGGTAGCGCCGGTCCTTCTCCTCGCCTTGCTGGGCAGTGTCGCGGTAATAGGCAGCCTGCGTGGCGTGGTCGGCGTAGAACTGCGTCACGGCCCAGATGTGGAACAGCACCAGCATCGGGTCGGCCTTGTCCATCAGGCCCTGGTTCATCCAGTTCTGGATCACGGCGGCGGCCTGGTCGGTGCGCTGCTTGCTCGTCTCCATCATGTTGTTGATGACGGGCGCGCCGCGCATCATCTCGGCCGTGAAGATGCGCGAGCGCAGCGGGTGCTCGAACGAGAACATCATCTTGCGGCGGATCAGGTCGCCCAGCACCTTGCGCGGGCCGAAGGCCTCGTCGCTGAAGCCGAACACCACGATCCAGTCGGTGAGGATGTCCTGCAGCACCTGGCGGTACAGCGCCTCCTTGCTGTCGATGTAGTAGTGCAGCTGCGCCTTCGACAGCCCCGCCTTGTCGGCGATGGCCTGCGTCGATGCGCCGGCCAGCCCTTCGCTCGCGAACACCTCGATCGCGGCCTGGTTGATGAGGCCGAGCACCTGCGTGTACTTGCGCGAACGGCCGCGCGTGGCGGTGGGCGCCTCGGCGTCGCTCTCTTCGTTGATGGAGGCGGGGCGTGCGCTCACAGCTGCAGTTCCAGTTCCTGGCCTTTGGCGCGCGAGCAGCACAGCGCCACCTTGTGGCGGCGCTCGCTGCCCGTGAGGCAGAAGTCGCGGTGCTCGGCGCCCTCGCCGTCGCCCTCGACCACGCAGGTGCCGCACAGGCCCTGCTGGCACGACACGGGAATGTCGATGCCCACCTCGTGCAACGCATCGACGGCCGTCTGGTCCGCGGCCACCGGCACCGTGATGCCGCGCCGCGAGAGCTTCAGCGTGAAGGGCAGGCCGGTGGTGGTGTTGGCGTCGGTCGGTGCGGCGAAGTACTCGGCGTGCAGTGCGTCCTCGGGCCAGTGCGCGGCCGCGTCGCGCACCGCCTGCATGAAGCCGCCGGGGCCGCACACATACAGGTGCGTGCCGCTCGCGCGCTCGGCCAGCAGTGAACGCAGGTCGATGCGCTGCGAGGCATCACCCTGGTCCAGATGCAGCCGCAGGTGCGGCGCCAGCGCCGGCGCATGCAGCGCATCGGCGAATGCCAGGTGCTCCTCGCTGCGCGCGAACACGCACAGCGTGAACGCGGCGCCGCGCGCGGCCAGCGCCTGCGCCATCGCCAGCAGCGGCGTCATGCCGATGCCGCCGGCCAGCAGCAGGTGGTGCGTGGCTTCCTCGCGCAGCGGGAAGGTGTTGCGCGGCGCGCTGATCGGCAGCAGGTCGCCCTCGCGCACGCGCTCGTGCATCGAGGCCGAGCCGCCGCGGCTGGAAAGCTCGCGCTTCACGCCGATCACGTAGCTGCCCGCGCTGGCCGCCGAAGGCGCGCGCGCCAGCGAGTACTGCCGCGAGAAGCCGCCGGGCATGTGCACGTCGATGTGCGCGCCGGCCTCGTAGGAAGGCAGCGGCCGGCCCCACGGGTGGGCCAGCTCGAAGGCCAGGATTTCCGGCGTCTGCCGCGAGATGCGTTCGACGCGGACGGTGAGCGTGCGTTCGAGGCTCATGGTGTTGTCTCTCCCTAAATGCTGCCCAGCTTGCGCGACACGCGCTCTATGAAATGGGTTCGGTCTCTCGCGGTCACGGCGTTCATGTCATGCAGCTGCAGCCACGTCACCTTGCAGCGCCACGCGAAGGGCGCGCGCAGCGCCCGCGTGAACAGCCGCCGCCCAGGGTCGCCGATCACCATCACGAACCAGCGCGGCGAGCCGCCGGTGGTCACCACCGTGAGCCGCCTGATGTGCCGCATGCCCGACTTCGCGAGCTGCCCCTTGCGCTCCGCCGGCAGGAAGGCCACGCCCGGCAGCCACACCCTTTCGAGCCAGCCCTTGAGCATCGACGGCGGCCCGTGGAACCAGGTGGGAAACACGAACACCAGGTGCTCGGCCCACAGCAGCGCTTCGACGTGGGGTCTCACGCGTTCGCGGATCAGGTCGGGGTTGTCGAGGTAGGCGATGCGCTCTTCGCATGTCAGCGTGGGGTCGAAGCCCTCGGCGTACAGGTCGATGGCCTTGACGGGGTGTCGCGGCTCGAGCGCCTCGAGGGCGGTGCGGTAAAGCGCGTGGTTGAAGCTGTCAGGGTTCGGATGGCAATGGACGACTAGCGTTTTCATGTGGAGGGCCGGTTCGCCTGTCGGCGAGACGGGGTCAGAGCCCAAGGAGTGAAAGGCCGCGCGGTGCCTTATGGCAACCCAGGCGCCGGCATCTGACCCCGGCGCAAGCCCCGCGCGACCCACGGGAGAAACTTTCGAAGCGACTTACTTGCCGGTGAGCTTCTTGCGGACGTCGACGCCGACGCCCTTGTTCACGAACTGCGTGGTGACCACCTTCGACAGGTCGACCTCGCCGGCCTTGTACAGCCCGGCCTTGACCATCTTGTCGTAGAAGTCCTTCACGCGGGCCTCGTCCATCGCGCCGATGCCCTTGGTGAGCGATTCACCGCTGTCGACGATGCCCATCTTCTTCATCAGCTCGATGGAGCCCTGCAGCGTGGCGATGGGCGAGTCGGGGTTGGTCTTGGCGATGAGCTCGTTGGCGGCCTTGTTGTCGCCGTAGAGGTAGTTGTTCCAGCCGATGATCGATGCCTCGATGAACTTGCGCACCGTCTCGGGCTTGGTCTTCACCAGGTCGGCGCGCGTCTCGATGGTGGTCGAGTAGGTCGAGAAGCCGTTGTCGGCCAGGAGCTGCACCACCGGGTCGAAGCCGGCCTGCGCCTTGATCGACAGCGGCTCGGAGATGGCGTAGCCCTGTTGAATGGATTTCTTGTCGGCCAGGAACGGGCCCACGTTGAAGGTGTACGGCTTGAGCTGCGAGTCCTTGAAGCCGTGCTCCGACTTCATCCACTGCCAGAAGCTGAACTGGCCGTCCTTGCCGATGAAGGCCACCGGCGCCTTCGTCATGTCCTTGAAGGTGTCGAAGCCCTGGCCCGGGTGGGCGAACATGGCCTGCGGGTCCTTCTGGAAGAAGGCCGCCACCACCACGGTGGGCACGCCGTTCTTCACGTTGTCGAAGGACTGCAGCAGGTTGCCGGTCATCAGGAAGTCGACCTTGCCGGCCGGCAGCATCGGCCGGTTGTTGACCATCGGGCCGCCCTGCTGGATGTCGACGTCGAGGCCGTACTTCTTGTAGGTGCCGTCCACCAGCGCCTGGTAGAAGCCGCCGTGGCCGGCCTGCGCCTTCCAGTTGGTGGCGAACACCACTTTTTCCTGCGCCTGCACGGCGAAGGCGGCGCCCGCGAGGGCCAGGCCGAAGACAAGCGGGCGGAGGGTGAAAGCGGGGATGCGCATGGGGACGGACTCCTGTGGAGGTTTGGGAAAGTACGGTTGGGATGCGGAGACTAAATCGTTTCAGCGTTCGGCGGCCATCTCGGGATGCCATCCGCGCGTCTTGCCGGGGTTCATCAGGCCCATCGGGTCGCTGCGCTTCTTGAACTCGATCTGCTGCGTGTCGATGGTCTTCATGCCGCCGTCCTCGATGGTCACGACGTGCGGGTTGAAGATCTGGCAGCCGCCCTGCGATTCGATCTCGCGGATCAGCTCGTACTGGTGGGCCTCGCCCTTCCAGCGCACCAGCAGGATGCCGAAGGTGCCGCACTCGCCGTTGGCGCGCGCGAAGTCCTGGTGCTGCAGCACGTCGTCGCCGAAGATTCCGAGGTGCCGCTCGACCACGGCCGGGTCGAAGGGCTGCGCGTAGGCCACCTGCAGGTAAGTCCAGCTGCGGTCGGCCTTCAGCGCCTGCAGCGTGGTGTGGTTGAAGGCGCACTCGTAGGCCGGCGGCAGGCCGTCGGCGAGCAGCTCTGCCTCGGTGCCCGCGACGGAGATCGTGCCGCCCTGCGCATCGGCCAGGGCGCGGAAGTCCGCCATCGATTCGGGCGAGACCATTGCGAACACCGCGTGCCGGTCGGCCGGGAAGCGGTCGCGCATGGCCGTGTAGTAGGGCGAGAAGCGAGCCTCCACCGGCGAGAGCAGGAAGATGTCGAGCGAAGGCGCCTGCGCGGCGATGCCGAAGTCGAGCGCGCCGCGATACGAGTCGAACAGCACCGTGCAGTGCACCCATTCGACGGCCGGGCTCAGCGCCACTTCCACGTCGAGGATCACGCCGTTGGTGCCGTAGGCATGGTGCACCTGCTGGATTTCGTCGCCGTGCAGCTCGATGACGCGCGGCTCGCGCTCCACCGTCATCACGCGCGCGCGCAGCAGGTTGCCGGGGTCGCGCAGGATGCCGTGGCGGAACGAGCCGATGCCGCCGAAGCCGCCCGCGATGAAGCCGCCGATGGACGCCACGTGCCAGGTCGATGGCCACATGCGCAGCGCCTGTCCGGTCTCGCGCGCGGCGAGGTCGATGTCGTGCATGCGCGCACCGGCCTCGACGCGGATGCTGCCCGGCTGGATGTCGAGCACGCGGCACATCTGCGTCACGTCGAGCACGATGCCGCCCTCGAGCGGCACGCACTGGCCGTAGTTGCCGGTGCCGCCCGCGCGCACCGTGAGCGGCAGCTTCCACTTCGCTGCGACGGCCGCGGCCTGCCGCACGTCGTCTTCGGTGCTGACCTTGACGACGAGGTCGGCCACGCAGCCCGCGAGCTGCGCCGTGAGGATGGGGCTGTACCAGTAGAAGTCCTTCGACAGCTGCTTGCGCTGCGCCGGCGCGGTGACGAGGTTGAGGCCGCGCAGGTCGGCGCACACGGCATCCCAGTCGACGGCAGACACGATGGTCCTAGCGTTCACGGCGCATCTCGCTTTCATGCCAATGACCGAGAACGAAGCGAGACAAGGCCGCGAACACGATGAAGATCACGATGCCCAGCAACGACACCAGCAGCAGCGCCGCGAACATCATTGGGATCTCGGTGCGGAAGCTCGATTCGAGGATGCGCGAGGCCAGCCCCGTCTCCTTGCCCGCCGTGCCGGCCGTGAACTCGGCCACCACCGCGCCGATCAGGCTCAGGCCGCCCGCGATCTTCAGGCCCGCCATGAAATACGGCAGCGCGCTGGGCGCGAGCAGGTAGCGGAAGGTCTGCCAGGGCGAGGCCTTGTAGAGCTGGAACAGGTCGCGCAGGTTGCTGTCGGCGCTCTTCAGCCCGATGACTGTGTTCGACAGGATCGGGAAGAAGGCCACGATCCACGCGCACAGCAGCAGCGCCGCCGTGGTGCTCGACACGTAGATCAGGATCAGCGGCGCGATCGCGATGATCGGCGTGACCTGCAGGATCACCGCGATCGGGAACAGGCCGATCTCCACCCACTTGAAGAGCGCGAAGGCAATCGCCAGCAGCACGCCGCCCACGATGGCCGCGACGAGCGCGAGCAGCGTGAGCTTCACCGTGAACCACAGCGCGCTCGAGAGCGAATCCCAGTTGTCGAACAGCGTGCGGATGATGAGCGAGGGCGCGGGCAGGATGTAGTGCGGGATGTTGTTGGCCCGTACCGTCCACTCCCACGCCAGCAGCAGCAGCGCGACGATGGCCGCGGGCACCACGATGCGCAGCATCGATTCGCGCCGGCGCAGCCGGTCCTCGTGCGCGCGCAGCGAGGCCTCGGAGGGCGCCGCGTCCGCATCTGCCGTGACGGCGACGGCGGGTTCAGTGATCGATGTCGACGCCATGCAGGGCTCCGTGCAAGGATTGCGACACGGCAGTGCAGTGCGCGTTGTAGCGGGTCGAGGTGCGGAAATCTTCTCCGCGCGGGTAGGGCTCGTCGATGCGGATCTCGTCGATCACGCGGCCGGGCCGCGCCGCCATCACCACGATGCGGTTCGACAGATACACCGACTCGTACATGCTGTGCGTGACGAACACCACCGAGAAGCGGTGCTCGCGCCAGATGGCCAGCAGGTCGTTGTTGAGCTTGATGCGCGTCATCTCGTCGAGCGCGGCGAAGGGTTCGTCCATCAGCAGCAGGCGCGGGTGCGTGACCAGCGCGCGCGCGATCGACACGCGCATCTTCATGCCGCCCGAGAGTTCGCGCGGGTACACGTCGGCGAAGCGCGAGAGGCCGACCATCTCCAGCGCCTGCTGCACCACGGGCGCTGCCGCGTCGCGGCTGGTGCCGGCCAGCTTGAGCGGCAGCCAGACGTTGTCGAACACCTTGGCCCAGGGCATGAGCGTGGGCTCCTGGAACACGAAGCCCAGGTCGCGGTCGGTCTTGCCGTTCTTGCTGGCGGTGCTGGCACCGGACCAGTGCATGTCGCCCGAACTCAGGCGCGTGAGCCCCGCGATGAGGCGCAGCGCGGTGCTCTTGCCGCAGCCCGAGGGGCCGAGGAAGCTGATGAAGTCATGTTCGCCGACGTCGAGCGACATGCCCTGCAGCGCGAGCGTGCCGTTGGCGAAGCGCTTGCTGACGTTGCGCAGGGTGACCAGCGGCGCGCTGGCAGCGGTGGTGGCGTCGGAGCTCATTTCCATGCGGGCTGGTTGGCCAGGCGCGAGAGCGGGAAGCGGTCGACCTCCTGCAGCAGCTCGACGAAGCGGCGGCCCACGTGGTCGAGCACGGCGGCGCCTTTCTCTGCGGTGGCGCGCGTGGCGTCGCCGGCGGCGCCCGCGGGGTTGATGTCGTGCATCTGCCAGCCGAGCTTGCCGCTGGGGGTGATCGAGAGGAACTTGTTCTCCGCGGCCAGCTGCTCGGTCATGGAGCCGAAGTTCTGGAACTGGTCACGGCGCACGTAGTCGGGCGTGAGGTGCAGCATGACCGAGCTTTCGAGGTCGCCGGCGTGGATGCCGTGCTTGCCCTCGTGCGCGGTGAACAGGCCCTCGGGCAGGCCCAGCGTGTACCAGTTGGCGGCCACGACCATCATGTCGTGCTCTTCGCGCAGGTCGCGCGCGACGATGTCCATCACGCTCATCTGGCCGCCGTGGCTGTTGTAGAGCACCAGCTTGCGCACGCCGGCCTTGGCGACGCAGGCGCCGATGTCCTTCCACATCGAGATCAGCGTGTTCGCCGACACGGTGAGCGTGCCGGGGTAGCGCGAGTGCTCGTTGCTCTTGCCGTAGGGCACGGTGGGCAGGAACAGCACCGGCAGGTCGTCGGGCAGGTGCGGCAGCGTGGCGCGCACCATGCCGTCGATGGTGGCGGTGTCGGTCGACATCGGCAGGTGGGGGCCGTGCTGCTCGGTGGCGCCCACCGGCAGCACGGCAATGAGCCGTTCGCGGTCGAGGCGGGAGAACTCTTCGCTGGTCAGGTCGGACCAGAAGCGGCTGCGCAGGGGAGGCGGATTCATCGGGGGTGTACCTCGTGACGCCGGAGTTGGCGGTGGCTTAAATTATCCATACGGTCAAAAAAGAATGGATATCCGTGGATACCCGGCGATTTCCTGCATGCAAGCTGCATGCCGCCAAATTGATCCGAATGGTAAAGAAATGGCTGCCGCCGCGCTCACCAGCGCATACGCAGCCCCATCTGCCCCTGCCAGCCGGTCTGCTGCGTGTTGCCGACGGCGCTGGTGTAGGCCAGGCCGCCGTAGACCGCCAGCGTCCTGTTCAGCTGCCCGACGATGCCGCCGCCGGCTTCGAGCGCGCCCGAGTTGCGGCGGTTGACGACCTGGTCGGTCGGCCCGAGGTAGATCGCGTTGCTGCCGCTGAAGGTGTGCCACAGGTTGAGCTTGAGGTACGGCTTCCAGACGCCGCCGCCGGCCTCGAAGCGGCCTTCGAGCCGCGCGCCCAGCCTGCCGGTGACGGCGTTGTCGCGCTGGAAGCGAACGGACGAGATGCCGTCGTCGAAGCTGTCGAGCGAGCTGCGCTGCCAGATCAGCTGCACCTGCGGCTGCAGCGTCACGCTGTCGCTCAGCGCCAGCGGGTAGCCGGCCTCGATCGACGCGGTCACGCTGGTGCCGTGCGGGCGGCCGCCGCGGCCGAGGAAGGAGCGCGCGTCGGCCTTGTAGCGCGTGGCCATGAGCACTGCGTCGCTGTACCAGCCGCTGCTGGCGACGCGGGTCCAGTACGCGCCCAGGCTGTAGCCCTCGACGGTGACGCGGCCGGCCGCCTCGTTGGTGGCGCCGTCGGCGATGCCGCTCGCGTTGCCGCTGGCGCGCGTGTAGCCGCCGAGCACGCCGAAGCGGTTGCGCCCGCCCGAGGCGTCGGTGGCGGCCAGGAAGTCGTGGCCCAGCTGCAGGCCGCTGACGTTGCCGTCGAACTGCGGATTCGCATCGCCGCGCAGGCGCTGCCGGGTGCTCTGGCCGAACACGCGGCCCCACGAGGCCTGTCGGCCTTCGTCGTCGGCAAGCAGCTGCTGGTCGCCCTGCCGGTCGTGGAAGCTGCCGAGCTGCGCCAGCCCGAGGCGGCGCACAGCGATCGGCAAGGCGCTGTAGACCGGGATCTCGGGCCGGTAGAGCTTGACCTGCTCCACCGGCGTCAGCGAGCCCGAAGTCCCGGCCTCCTCGATGGCTTCTTCCAGCGTGCCCACCACGTGGCCGTCGACCAGGTAGCCGTTGTTGCGCAGGTACCAGTTGTCGGCGTTGTTGCCCATCGCGCCGCTGCGGAACAAGCGGTAGTTGTAGGCGCCGGCTTCCACCGGCTGGCTCAGCGAGAAGGCCTTGTCGGCCGTGGTGGCGCCGTTGACGGCCTGCACCACCAGGATGCCGTCGGCCAGCGTCGGCGCGCCCATGCCGCCGCGGTTGACGACGCGGATGGCGGTGCTGCCCGTGGCCGCGCCGCCGTCGATCACCAGCCTGTCGGAAGGCGAGTTGTCGCCCGCCAGCACCGTGTTGACCTGCATCAGCGCGCCGCTGCCGCCGAAGTAGTTGCCGCGCACGGTGAAGGCGCCGAAGTTCGTGCCGTCGTTCGGCCCGGGCAGCAGCGTGCCCTGGCTTGTCACGTTGCCCGCGAAGGTGCCGGTGCCGGCCACGGTGGCGCCGGGCAGCACCGTGATGACGGGGCTGGTCAGCGTGGCGGGCAGGGGGAAGCGGCCGGACTCCACCCGCACCGATTCGGAGAAGTTCGCGTCGGTCAGCCATGACCACGCGGTGCCGCGCATCGTGAGGTTCTGGAAGTTCCTGAACGCGTTGTCGACCGTGCCGTTGCCTTCGAGGAAGGTGCTCGCGGTCTTCCCGATACCGCCGTCCGCGGCGCCGCGTATGACCGAGCCCGTCTGCAGGATCAGCGTGCCGAGGCCCAGCGCGCCCATGTAGATCGCGTCGGTGTTGTTCGCGCCGCCGTTTCCCTCGATGGCGCCGGCGTTGACCAGCGTGTCGTTGCCGTTCTGGCCGCGATAGCCGTAGCCGTTGGCGCTCGAGAGCGTGGCGCCGGCGCGGTTCTCCACGCGCGAGAAGAAGCTCGTGCCCAGCGTGTTCGCGTGTACCGCGTCGGCCCCGCCCGAGGGCGAGTTGGCGCCGGTGGTGGCGATGCTGCCGGTGTTCACCAGCAGGTTGGCCACGAGGTTGCCGCCCTGCAGGTACACGCCCTTGGCCGAGTTGCCGCTGGTCGCGATGCTGCCGTTGTTGATGACCGTGTTGCCCGGCCCCAGCGTGGAGATGCCGTGCGAGCTGCCGCCCGTGGTGGAGATGCTGCCGTTGTTGGTGATGAGCGTGCGCGTGCTGCTGTTCGACGTGACCAGGATGCCCGAGGTGCCGCTGCTGGTGGTGCGGATCGTGCCGTTGTTGGTCAGCGTGTTGTCGTTGCCCGTGGCGACCATCGCCGCGCGCGCCGAGCCCGAGCCGCCCGAGACGGTGATGGTGCCGTTGTTCGTGATGGTGCTGGCGTCGCGCACCAGCAGGGCCTGCGTGGCGTTGGTGCTCAGCGTGGCGCCGTTGTCCACGGTGATGCCGACGCCGGTGCTGCCCGGCACGGCGATCACGCTGGCCGAGCCGGTGGTCGTTCCGCTGCAGACCACGCTGTCGCCGGTGCCCGGCGTGGCGGTGGGGTCGCATGCCGCGTTCGCGGCGCCGCCAGCCAGCCCCGCGAGGGCGGCCACGAACCAGGGGATGGGGTGCGCCGGCGTGCGGCGTGACGATCGGGTCGGGCGCTCGATGTGCATGTCTCTCCTCTTGTTCTTGTTCGCGGCCGTGGGGTCGGGAGCGACCCATTATTCAGGGGAATTGACAATTCAGAAACCGATGAACTTCCGTATTCATCGGTGCCGCCGAGCGGAAGAAGAGGGGTTTGCCGCCGGCTTCCCGCACCTGGAAACAGCGCCGGGCGCCTGCTGATTCCGCTTGGCCGAAATAGGCTCTGTGCGGGCTGCTTGATAGCGGCTCCCCTTGGGCATATAAGTCGTCCATGGATCCTTGTCTCGTCGCAAGACGGAAAGGGGATGCTATGAAAAGACGCATTTACTGGCTGATGCCGGACCTGGCCAGCGCCAGGAGCGTGATGCACGATCTGGTGCGGGCGCGCGTCGACATCGCGCGCATTCATTTCACCGGGCCGGAAGGCATGGACATGACCGGGCTCCATGCGGCCAACGTGTGGCAAACCTCGGATCTCGTCCACGCAGCCAAGACCGGGCTGGTGATCGGCAGCGCCTGCGGCGCAGTCTTCGGCCTCGTGGCCGCGCTGCTCTTCCCGATCGTCGGCGACGACCCCGAATGGGAGGTGGCAGTGCTGCTGGCCATCCTGGGTGGCGTGGTCGGCGCCTGGTCGGCCAGCATGATCGGCATTTCCATCCCGAGTCCCCGCCTGCAGCGTTTCGAGAGTGCCATTGCGCAGGGCCGGATCCTGCTGATGGTGGACTTGCCGCGTTCGCGCGTGCGGGAGATCGAGGCGCTGCTGCAGTCCGCGCATCCCGAAGCCAGGTTCGAGGGCGAGGAGCCGCAAGTCCCGGCGCTGCGCTCGAGCGCATGAGCCCCCGCACCCCTGAACCGATGACGAACCGAGGGGCTGCACATGATCATGGCCGTCGCCCTGTTGCTCATCGTGGCAGCCTCGGTGCTGTTTCACGTCGTCAATCCGTGGTGGACGACACCCCTTGCCTCGAACTGGCGGCAGATGGACGACACCCTGACCATCACGCTGGTGATCACGGGCCTCTTCTTCGTCGTCATCAACGTGTTCATCGCCTACACGCTGGTGCGCTTCCGTCATCGCGAGGGGCACCGCGCGGCGCATGAACCCGAGAGCAGGAAGCTCGAGCGCTGGCTGATCGGCGGCACCACCGTCGGCATCATGGCGCTGCTGGCGCCCGGCCTCGTGGTGTACGCGAACTATGTGAAGGAGCCCCGCGACGCTCTCGTGCTGGAAGTGCTGGCCCAGCAGTGGCAATGGCGTTTCCGCTTCCCGGGTGCGGACGGCAAGCTGGGCGCGACCGATGCGCGCTTCGTCAGCGCCGCCAATCCGTTCGGGATCGATCCCGGCGACCCTGCCGGGCAGGACGATCTCCTGGTCGCCGGCAACGAGGTGCATCTGCCGCTCGGCACGCCGGTGCTGGTGCTGATGCGCTCGAACGATGTGCTGCACGACTTCTTCGTCCCGCCCTTCCGCGCGCGGATGAACATCGTGCCGGGGCAGGTCAGCCGCTTCTGGTTCACGCCGACCGTCGCGGGCAACTACGAAGCGCTCTGCGCGCAGCTGTGCGGCGTGGGCCATCCCAACATGCGCGGCTTCGTGGTGGTTGAGGACCCGGCGAGCTACAGGGCCTGGCAGGCGGCGCTGCCGACCTTCGCCAGTTCGCAGGCCAGGGCTCCCGAACTCCCGCCGGACGCCGCGGCGGCCGGCGGCGGCGCGCGTGTCCAGCAGGGCCGCGCGCTGGCGGATGCCAAGGGCTGCGTGGCCTGCCATACGGTCGACGGCAGCGCGCGCGTGGGACCGACCTGGAAGGGCCTGTACGGCAAGACCGAAACCATGTCGGACGGCTCCACCGCGCTGGTCGACGACGCCTATCTGCGCAGCTTCATCCAGGATCCGCAGGCCCGCCAGGTGAAGGGCTTCCCGCCGGTCATGCCCAGGATCGAGCTGAGCGACGAGGAACTGGCCGCGCTGGTGGCCTATATCCAGAGTCTCGGCAGCCCGCCGGCGCAGGCCGCCCCCGAACAGAAGGCCGCGCGATGAACCATCCCTCGCCCACGGGGCACGCCGTGTCCCACGCCGATGACGCGGGGCACCCCGCGCCGCGCAGTTTCCTGACCCGCTACATCTGGAGCCAGGACCACAAGGTGATCGCGGTCCAGTACGCCTGCACGGCCATCGCGGTGGGCGTGGTGGGTCTGGTGCTGTCCAACCTGATGCGGCTGCAGCTCGGCTTTCCCGGTCAGTTCGAGTTCATCAACGCCGAGCGCTACTACCAGTTCGTGACCATGCACGGGATGATCATGGTGATCTACCTGCTCACGGCGCTGTTCCTCGGCGGCTTCGGCAACTACCTGATTCCGCTGATGGTGGGGGCGCGGGACATGGTCTTCCCCTACCTCAACATGCTGAGCTTCTGGGTCTACCTGCTCTCGGTGGTGGTTCTGATGGCGAGCTTCTTCGTCGAGGGCGGCCCCACCGGCGCGGGCTGGACGCTGTATCCGCCGCAATCGATCCTGCCCGGCACGCCGGGCCATGCGGGCGGCATCGTGCTGATGCTGGTGTCGCTGCTCATCTTCATCGTGGCGACCACGATGGGCGGCCTCAACTACGTGACCACCGTGCTGCAGGCGCGCTGCGAAGGCATGACGCTGCTGCGCATGCCGCTGTCGGTGTGGGGCATCTTCGTTGCCACCATCCTCGCGCTGCTCGGCTTTCCGGCGCTGTTCGTCAGCGGCGTGATGCTGCTGCTCGACCGGACGCTGGGCACCAGCTTCTTCATGCCGGCGCTGGTGTCGATGGGGCAGGTGACGAACTACAAGGGCGGCAGCCCGCTGCTGTTCCAGCACCTGTTCTGGTTCTTCGGCCATCCCGAGGTCTACATCGTGGCGCTGCCGGCCTTCGGCCTCGTGTCCGACCTGATCAGCGTGCACGCGCGCAAGAGCATCTTCGGCTACCGCACGATGGTGTGGGCCATCGTGGCCATCGGCGGACTCAGCGTGGTGGTCTGGGCGCACCACATGTTCGTGAGCGGCATGAACCCGTACTTCGGCTTCTTCTTCGCGACCACCACGCTGGTCATCGCGGTGCCCACCGCGATCAAGGTCTACAACTGGCTCCTGACGCTGTGGCGGGGCGACATCCACCTGTCGGTGCCGATGCTGTTCGCGCTGGCCTTCGTGTGCACCTTCGTCATCGGCGGGCTGACCGGGCTCTTCCTCGGCAACGTGAGCGTGGACATTCCGCTTTCCGGCACCTATTTCGTGGTGGCGCACTTCCACATGGTGATGGGCGTGGCACCGCTGCTGGTGGTGTTCGGCGGCATCTATCACTGGTTCCCCAAGATCACCGGCCGCATGCTCGACGACCGGCTCGGCCGGCTGCACTTCTGGATCACGTTCCTCGGCACCTACGCGATCTATTTCCCGATGCACTACCTCGGCGTGCTGGGCATGCCGCGGCGCTACTACAACTTCGACGGCTACAAGTTCATTCCGCAGTCGGCATTCAGCCTGAACACGTTCATCACCGTGGTCGCGCTGATCGTCGGCATGAGCCAGCTGATCTTCATCGCCAATCTCGCCTGGAGCGCCTGGCGCGGCCGGCGCGCCGACGCCAATCCGTGGCGTGCCGCGTCGCTCGAATGGCAGACACCCGAAACGCCGCCGGCTCACGGCAACTGGGGCCCCCGGCTGCCGGTGGTCTACAGGTGGGCCTACGCCTACGGGGTGCCGGGTGCGGCGGAGGATTTCGTCGCGCAGAACGCACCGCCGCAAGCCGGGGGCGAGGAGCCCGGAGCGCAGCAGGGCGAGGGCGGGGTTCGAGGGGCACCGGCATGAACCCGGGCATCGCCTCCATGGGCGTGCGCGGCGTCGGCCGCGGCGGTGGTCCTCGCGACGCGAGCGCGAGCGCGGCCAGCATCGGCCTGTGGGTTTTCATGGGCGTGGCCACCGCGTTGTTTTCTCTCTTCATCGTGGCCTACGTGATGCGCATGAGCGGCGACGACTCGATGACGATCGCGCTGCCGTGGCAGCTCTGGCTCAGCTCGGCGCTGCTCGTGGGGGGCAGCATGGCGCTGCAATGGGCAGCTGCCGCGTCGCGCGACGCCGGGTCGGCGCGCAGCCGCCGCCTGCTGCTGGCCGGCGGCCTCGGCGCGGCGGCCTTCCTGGGCGTGCAGCTGTGGGCCTGGCAGGTGCTGTGGAGCGCGCAGGTGATGCCGGCCGGCAATCCGGCGGGCAGCTTCTTCTATCTGCTGACCGCCATGCACGGGCTCCACCTGGCGGGTGGGCTGGTCGGGTGGGCATGGACGGCGCGCGTCGCATGGGTCGATCCTGCCGCAGCCGCATGGCGCGTCGCGCTGTGCGCGCGCTACTGGCACTTCATGCTGGCGGTGTGGCTGGTGCTGTTCGGGCTGCTGGGCTGGGTGACGCCGGAAGTGGCGCGCTTCGTCTGCGGCACATCCTGAGGAGGCGTCCCATGAACACCTCGACGATCGCGGCAACGCCATCGAACCCGGCCGTCGCCGCCGCCGCGAGCGGCTGGCGCGGGCTGGTTGCCGACTGGTCTTCCGATCGCCAGGCGTTCCACGTCTCGTGGGGCAAGGCGATGATGTGGATCTTCCTGCTCAGCGACACCTTCATCTTCAGCTGCTTCCTGACCGGCTACATGACGGTGCGCGTCTCGACCACCGTGCCGTGGCCCAACCCGAGCGAGGTGTTCGCGCTCCATGTCGCAGGGGCCGACATACCGCTGCTGCTGATCGCGATCATGACCTTCGTGCTCATCAGCAGCAGCGGCACGATGGCGATGGCCGTCAATTTCGCCTACCGTCGCGACCGCGTGAACGCCGCCACCCTGATGCTCGTGACCGGCACGCTGGGCGAGCTTTTCGTCGGCATGCAGGCCTTCGAGTGGTCCAAGCTGATCCTCGAGGAGGGCGTGCGGCCCTGGGGCAACCCGATGGGCGCGGCGCAGTTCGGCTCGACCTTCTTCATGATCACGGGCTTTCACGGGTTGCATGTGTCGGCCGGCGTGGTCTTCCTGTTCACCGTGGCCTTCAAGCTGATGCGCGGCGACTACGACAGGGCCGGCAACTACCAGATCGTCGAGATCGCCGGCCTGTACTGGCATTTCGTCGATCTGGTGTGGGTGTTCATCTTTGCGCTGTTCTATCTCTGGTGAGGACGACCATGAACCCCGCTACTGGCCAGCAACATCCGATCGGCCTCTATCTCAAGATATGGGGGCTGCTGTTCGTGCTCAGCACGATGTCGTACCTGGTCGACTACTTCCATTTCCAGGGGTATCTGCGCTGGGTCCTGATCATCACCTTCATGCTGTTGAAGGCCGGGCTGATCGTCGCGGTCTTCATGCACATGGCCTGGGAACGGCTGGCGCTGGTCTATGCCATCCTGCTGCCGCCCTTGTGCCTGCTGGTCCTGGTCGGGCTGATGGCGGCGGAGGCCGGCCATACCTTCCTGACGCGGCTGCTGTTCTTCCACTGAAGGTGGTGGTGGCTGCGGGCCCCTCAGCGCCGCACGATGTAGCGCGTGATGACCGGCCCCGCCTCGCCGATGTGGAAGGCGAGCCGGCGCTCGCGCAGCGCCATGTCGCTCGCGGTGGCGCGGTTGAAGCGGCGCAGGTGGTCGGTCCACGATTCGTCGACGATCTGCTCCACGTAGCGCTCCGGCTGCGCGATGTCGTGCAGCAGCTCCCAGCCGATCGCGCCCTGGCTCAGGCGCGCGCGGCGCGTCTGCTGCATCACGAGGTGGAAGGACGCAGCGCGCGCGGGTTCGATGATGTATTCGACGGTGATCACCACGCGGCCGTTTTCCTCCGGCGCCTCCGTCGGCGGCCCGACGGCCCAGCCGGCCTGCGCGGGGCTGGTGTCGTCCTCGCCGCTCACGTCGGTCACCCAGCGCAGCGCCGCGAGCATCAGCAGCGTGCCGCTGATGGCGGCCACTGACAGACTGGAGACCAGCGAGGTGACCGTGGCCACCTGCCCCCAGATGGCCGCGCCGATCGCGCTCGCGCCCATGATCGCCATCTGGTACATCGACATGCCGCGCGCGCGCACCCAGTCGGGCAGCGCGAGCTGGGCCGACACCGAGAGCGAGTTGGCCACCGTGATCCACGCCATGCCGCCGAAGAACATCGCCGGCACCGCGATCCACGCGTTGGGCGCGAAGGCCATGACGGCCGTGGCGCCCGACTGCAGCAGCGTGCCGCGCAGCACCAGCTGGTCGCGCCCCAGCGCCTGGCGCAGCCGCGGCAAAAACAGCACCGCGATGATCGCGCCCGCGCCCATGGCGGCCAGCAGCAGCGTGAAGGTGCCCGCGCCGCCGCCCTGCAGGTTGCGCGCCAGCAGCGGCAGCAGCGCCAGCAGCGCCGTCGAGTGAAAGAAGAAGATCGAGATGCGCGTGAGCACCGCGCGCATGCGCTGCGACTGCCGCACGAACTGCACGCCCACGCGCATCGCGCTGATGAGCTTCTCGCGGCCCAGCGGGTTGGGCGTGTGCTCGCGCCGCCAGCGCAGCACCACGAAGCCCGAGGCCACCGACAGCACTGCGTTCAGCGCAAAGACCCAGATGCTGCCCGCGCTCGCGATCAGCATGCCGGCCGTGAGCGGGCCGACGATGCGCGATGCGTTCATCGCAATGCCGTTCAGGCCCAGCGCGGCCGGCAGCTGCGGCCGGGGCACCAGCTCAGGCACGATGGCCGCGAACACCGGCCAGCGCAGCGCCAGCCCGATGCCGTTGGCAAAGGTGAGCGCCAGCAGCAGCGGCGCGGTCATGAGGTCGAGCGCCAACGCGGCGCACAGCACGATGGCGGTGCCGGCCAGCCAGAACTGCGTGGCCACCAGCCAGCGCCGACGATCGAGGATGTCGGCCAGCGCGCCGCTGGGCAGGCCCAGCAGGAACACCGGCAGCGTGGAGGCCGACTGCACCAGCGCCACCCAGATGGGCGAGGTGGTCAGCGAGGTCATCATCCACGCGGCGGCCACGTCGTTCATCCACATGCAGATGTTGGCGACGAGCCAGGTACTCCACAGCATGCGGAACACGGGGAGCCTGAGGGGCTCGAGGGCCGCGAGCTTCGCTGGCTGCGGCCGGGCCGGGGGGATCGGTGTCTCTTCGGGGGATATGGGCGGCATGTGCCGCTATTGTGGCGCGGCCTGTTGGCGGCCTATCCCCTGTCGCTGCGTGCGAGGCGGTGCTCCAGGCGGCGCAGAAGCGTCGTCAGCACCAGCGTCATCACCCAGTAGATCACCGAGATCGCGAGGTACGGCTCCCAGTAGCGCGCATAGGCGCCCGCCACGGTGCGCGCGGCGTAGGCCAGTTCGGCCAGGCCGATGGCGGAGACCAGCGACGTATCTTTCAGCAGCGCGATGGCGTTGTTGCCCAGCGGCGGCAGCATGCGGCGGAAGGCCTGCGGCAGCACTACGTAGCGCATCACCTGCGCGGGCGAAAAGCCGATCGAGCGGCCGGCGTCGAACTGCCCGCGCGAGATCGACTGGATGCCCGCGCGGAACACTTCGGAGATGTAGGCCGCCGAGTTGAGCGTGAGCGCGACCACGCCCGAGATGAGCGCGCCATGCTCCTGCTTGAGCGTGCGCGCGAGCTCGCCGTCGATCAGGATGCCCGAGGTCGGGTGGATGAACACCGGCATCACCGCGAAGTGGATCAGGAGGATCTGCACGAACAGCGGCGTGCCGCGGAAGAAGCTCACGTACACCGTGGCCGGCCAGCGCAGGAAGAAGCGCGCGACCCAGGTCCACGGTGCGTGGCGCGGGTGCGCCAGCCGCGCGAGCGCGAGGCAAAGCCCCCAGCTCGCGCCCAGCAGCACGCAGACCACCGTCATGCGCAGCGTCATCCATGCGCCCTGCCAGAACAGGTCCTTGTATTCCACGAGGATGTCCCATCGGAACCATCCAAAAAGCAGCACCGGTTGTTCCATGCCTGCGTCCTCAACTCTCTCTTGTCGACCGAAAACGAAACGGCCGCTGGAGGGCGGCCGTATTCAATGAAATGCCGTGCGGCTCAGCGCACGTTCGGGTCCTTGTTGAACCACTTCTTGTAGATCGTCACGTAGCTGCCGTCGGCGCGGATGGCGGCGAGGCCGGCCGTGAGCTTGTCGAGCAGGGGCTTGTCGCCCTTCTTCACAACGATGCCGAAGCCTTCTTCGGGGAAGGACTTGTCGTCCAGCGTCTTCAGATCGGGGTTCTGCGCCACGCGGTAGGCGATCACGCCGTTGTCGCCCATGGCGGCATCGACGCCGCCGCCGGCCAGCTCGGAAATGATGAGCGGCGTGCTCTCGAAGCGGCGGATGTCGGGGCTGGTCTTGCCGAATTCGCGCGAGGCGATGTCGTCGGCGGTGGAGGCGCTGACCACGGCGATCTTCTTGCCGGCCAGGTCCTTCAGCGAGGCGACCTTGCTGTTCTTCGGCAGCGCGATCAGCTGGCGGGCCGCGAAGTAGGGCGGCGTGAAGTCGTAGCTCTGCTTGCGCTTCTCGTTGATGGTCACGCCCGAGATCACGAGGTCGACGTCGCCGTTGTTCAGCGCGCCGAAGATGCCGGTGAAGGGCGTGTTGACGATCTTGATCTTCAGGCCCTGCTGCTTGGCGATGGCATTGATGATGTCGATGTCGAAGCCGACGATCTGCTTGTCCTTGTTCTCGAAGGCGAAGGGCGCGTAGGTGGCGCTGGAGGCCACGATGAGTTCGCGGTTCTGGGCCTGGGCTCCCAGGCCGAAGGCCGCGCTGGTGGCCAGAAGAACGAGCGACAGGGCGCGCCGGATGCGGTTCATGGGGTTATCTCCGGGAAGTGGCGGCCAAGGCCGCCCAAAAAGGGCAAAGGAGCGGGATTTTAGGCTCCCGGCCGCCGGCCCCCTGTTACATCCCGGCGTGCGCGGATGTGGTGCCGAGACCCTGCCTGGTAACAAATGCTGTGGATTTCTTCTCGTTGCCTGCCCCAATTTCAGGGGGTGGCCCGATTTGCAATACACCAATAGTTAACAGGAATAACAATGGCAAACCTTTGAAAACAAGTCATCAGGGAAGAAGAAGGTATGTCTCTCGTTCTGGGCGTCTTGGGGCTCCCTCAGGTTGAGGTCGAGCTCCTGAGAATCATCGTGCGCCTCAGCTCCAATCTCCGTTCGCGCTGGACTGTCAGCGAATCGCGATCCTGCGATCTGCTGCTGATGGACGGCGATGTCCCGGCCTCCGAGTGGCAGGCGCTCAGGGCACGCTTCGTGGTGCCCATGGTGGCCCGCGGCGGTGCCGCCGCCGCGAGCGCCAGCCGCGCGCTCGCGCGGCCCATCTATGCCGAGGAACTGGTGGAGCTCCTCAACCAGGTCGGGCCGGGCACCCCGTCCGGCGACGCACCGCGCGCCGCGCAGCGCTCCGCCAGCATGCGCGCCTCGCTGGTGCGCTGGCCCTCGCAGGCGACCCTGCAGCGCCATCCGGCCTTCGTCCGGCTGGCGGCCGCGCTTTCCAGGAGCACGCAGTCGGCGGAAAGCCTCAGCGTGCTCGGCCGCGTCGACGTCGAGGTGTGCAGCACCTTCCTCGGCCTGCTCGACGGCGAAGGCGCCCTGGCCTGGGCCGAGGAGGCGCCGGTGCCTTCTCGCGCGCCGGCCGGCGGCGATGCCGCGCGGCGCAAGCAGGGCCTGCTCTCGCGCATCCGCCAGCGCCTCGGGCTGGCCTGAGCGGGAGTGGAAATGAGGGAATACAAGCTCGTCTTCACGGGCCCGATGGGCGTGGGCAAGACGACCGCCATCGCCGCCATCAGCGAAACCGCGCCGATCAGCACCGATGTCGCCAATGCCGACACCTCGGTCGCAAAGGCCACCACCACCGTCGGGCTGGACTTCGGCCAGGTCACGCTGGACAACGGCGACCGGCTGCGCCTGTACGGCACGCCGGGGCAGGCCCGCTTCGACTTCGTGTGGAAGATCCTGGTGCGCGACGCGCTGGGCCTGGCGATCCTGATCGACAACAGCCGGCCCGATCCGCTTGCCGACCTGGCGGTCTACCTCGACGGCTTCGCGGACGCGATCCGCAAGATGCCGTGCGCGCTCGGCGTGAGCCGCATGTCCTCGCATCCTTCGCCCACGCTCGACGACTACGCGGGCGCGCTGGCCGCGCGCGGGCTGGTGTTTCCGATGCTGGCGGTGGACCCGCGCCGCAGGGACGACGTGGTCGCGCTGATCGAAACGCTGCTGATGCAGATCGAGGTGCTCGACGAGGAGGTCGCGCCATGAGGATTCCCCACGCCATCAGGGCGCGCGCCGCGGAAGAAGTCCGGCGCCTGCTCGACGAGACGACCGGCGTCGCCTCGGTGGTGGTTGCCACGCCTGACGGCTTCGAGATCGCCAGCGCCAGCATCCGCGACTTCCAGGCCTCGCGCATCGCCGCGATGGCCAGCTCGATTTCCGCCATGGGCGCCGTCGTGTCGCAGGAGGCCCGGCTCGGCCGCTGCACCGGCATCACGGTGACCACCGACAACGGCTTCGCGCTTGTCAGCCCTGTGCGCAACGGCGAAACCGAGCTGGTGGTGAACGTCATCGCCGACGCCGGCGCGGTGCTCGCGCAGGTGATGTACCGGACCGCTGCCTGCGTGCGCGCATTGGAAGCCCCCTGATCTGCCGGCGGTGGCGGTTTGCATGCGACGCCCCTGCTTCATCCCTTCATTCGCATGACCTACAGGACAACCTTCAAATGGCTTCGATCCAGAGCAACCTCGAAAACCTCCTGACCGCCGACGGCGCCCTGTGCGCGGCCGTGGTCGATTCTTCCAGCGGCATGATGCTGGGCTCCATCGGTACCGGCGTCGACCTCGAAGTGGCCGCAGCGGGCAATACCGAAGTGATGCGCGCCAAGCTCAAGACCATGCGCGCCCTCGGCCTGAACGACAGCATCGAGGACATCCTGATCACCCTCGGCAAGCAGTACCACCTGCTGCGCCCGATGGCGCGCCACGAAGGCGTGTTCATCTACTTCGTGCTGGACAAGGCCAAGTCGAACCTGGCGCTGGCCCGCCGCAAGCTGCAGGACGTCGAGAAGGAAATGACCTTCTGAGCGTCCGGGCGCGCGAGCTTTCGGCTGATCGGGGCCGGCCTTCTCGTGGGGCCGGCCCCTTTCTTTTGTCCCTTTGGGTTCCTTCGCGGACGCGGGCTAACTAAGGTTCTCCGGGCGGGATGAAGGACATCGAAGAGCGACCGGTGCCCGCTGGCTAGCATCCGGGGCTTCCCTGTTCAGGAGCCTTGCATGACGACCCTCCGGCTTGCTTCTCTTCTCTGCGGCATCGGCCTTGCATGGAGCGCCACGGGCGCGCGGGCGGCCGATCCGCCGGCGCCGCGCTTCGATCCGCAGCGCCTGTCGCAGATCGTGAAGACAGTTTCGGGCGACGATTTCGAGGGCCGCGCGCCGGCCACCCCGGCGGAGGCGAAGACGGTCGACTACCTCGTGGCCCAGTTCAAGGCCGCCGGCCTCGTGCCCGGCGGGGAACTCGAGGGTGGCCGCCGCACATGGACGCAATCGGTGCCGCTGGTGAAGACCGAGTTCCGCGGCACGCCGCAGATCACGCTGCAGGTGGGCGCGCAGCGCGACGCGCTGGCGCAGGGCGAGCAGATCGCGGTGCGTGCGGCGCTCGACGGCTCCACGGCGGTCTCGATCCAGCAGGCGCCGCTGGTCTTCGTGGGCTACGGCGTCAGCGCGCCCGAGCGGCGCTGGGACGACTACAAAGGCGTCGACCTCAAGGGCAAGATCGCCGTCGTGCTGGTGAACGACCCCGACTTCGAGACCGGCAGCGGCGACTTCGGCGGCAAGGCCATGACCTACTACGGCCGCTGGACCTACAAGTTCGAGGAGGCCGCGCGCCGCGGTGCGCTGGGCGTGCTGATCGTGCACGAGACCGCTCCCGCCGCCTACGGCTGGGCCACGGTCAAGAACTCCAACACCGCGACCATGCTCGACATCGAGCGCGACAAGCCGGCGGCAGTGCATCCGAAGCTGGAGGGCTGGATCCAGCGCGACGTGGCGGTCGACCTGCTGCGCCGCGCCGGGCTGGACTTCGAGGCGCAGAAGAAGCTCGCGCAGACCCGCGAGTTCCAGCCCCAGTTGCTGAAGGACGCGAGCCTGTCGGCCGAGTACGCGATCGACCGGCAGGTGATCGTCTCGAAGAACGTGGTGGGCCGCGTCGAGGGCCGCAGGCACCCGGGCGAGACGGTGATCTACAGCGCCCACTGGGACCACCTGGGCGTGGGCGCGCCCGACGCGAAGGGCGACCGGATCTACAACGGCGCCGTCGACAACGGCACCGGCCTGGCCGCGCTGATCGAGATGGGCCGCGCCTTCGCGAGCGCGCGCAGCAAGCCCGATCGCTCGGTCGTGTTCCTGGCGGTGACGGCCGAGGAGCGCGGCCTGCTCGGCTCCGAGTTCTACGGCGCCAGGCCGCTGTACCCGCTGGAGAAGACGGTGGCCGTCATCAACATGGATGCGCTCAGCCCCGAGGGCACTGCGCGCAACTTCAGCACCTCGGGCAGCGCGGTCTCGCAGCTGCAGGACCTGCTGGTCGAGCAGGCCAGGGGCTTCGGCCTGGCCTACGCGACGGACCCGCACCCCGAGGCCGGCCATTTCTTCCGCTCCGACCATTTCTCGTTCGCCAAGCGCGGCGTGCCTGCGCTGTCCTTCGCCTCGGGCAACGATCTGGTGGAAGGCGGTCTCGCGGCCGGCGAAGCGGCGAGCAAGGCCTACACCGCCGATCGCTACCACCAGCCCGCCGACGAATGGCGCGCCGACTGGTCCTTCGCCGGCATGGCGCACGACCTGCCGCTGCTCTACCGCGTGGGCGAGACGCTGGCGAACAGCCGGCGCTGGCCCGAGTGGGGGCCGGGGTCCGAATTCCGCGCGATCCGCGATGCCAGCCGGAGCGAACGGCGCTGACCTGAGGGCTAGGACGCGCGCTGCCGGGCGGCGCTGCCCAGGTGGCCCAGCGGCAGCGCGCTGCTGGCCTTCACCTCGCCCAGCGAGAAGCTGGTGTGCAGGTCCTTCACGTTCGGCAGGTTCATGAGGTGCTGGCGCGCGAAGGCCGAGAAGCTGTCGAGGTCCTGCGCCACCACCTGCAGTTCGAAGGTGCCGGTGCCGCTGATGTAGTGGCAGGCGATCACGTCGGGCAGCTTGCGGATCGCGTCCTCCAGCTTGCGCGTGGCCTCGTGGGTGACGCGCTCGGTGTCCACGCGCACGAAGGCGAGCACGCCCAGCCCGATCTTGTGGCGGTCGATCTCGGCGTGATAGCCCTTGATGAAGCCCGCCTCCTCCAGCGCGCGCACCCGGCGCCAGCAGGGCGCCGCCGAGAGGCCCACGCGCTGCGCAAGCTCGGCGTTGGTGAGGCGCCCATCGGCCTGCAGTTCTTGCAGGATTGCGAGGTCGAACTTGTCAATGCTTTCCATGGATGGCGATGTTAAGCAAGATTCTTTCTGGATACGCGTTTTTCCCGGCAAAGAACGCAAACACCTGTCGCGGACCCCGGCATACACTTTGCGGGATCATGGGCTCGTGCCCTACCCGGGCACAGACCCAGAAACAGCCAGGCCCACGAGGCCCTGCCAAACGGAGACAGACGACATGAATGCACCGCTACCCGCGCACATTCGCAAGGCCCTAGAAACCGTCACGCTCGACGACAAATACTCCCTCGACTACGGCCGCGCCTTCATGAGCGGCGTCCAGGCCCTCGTGAAGCTGCCCATGCTGCAGCGGCTGCGCGACCAGCAGGCCGGCAAGAACACCGCCGGCTTCATCAGCGGATACCGCGGCTCCCCGCTCGGCGGCTACGACCAGGCGCTGTGGAAGGCCAGCAAGTTCCTCAAGGAACAGAACATCGTCTTCCAGCCCGGCGTGAACGAAGAGCTGGCCGCCACCGCGCTCTGGGGCACCCAGCAACTGGGCTTCTCTCCGCAGGGCACCAACAAGTTCGACGGCGTCTTCGGCATCTGGTACGGCAAGGGCCCGGGCGTGGATCGCTGCTCCGACGTGTTCAAGCACGCCAACATGGCCGGCACCACCCAGTACGGCGGCGTGATCGCGGTGGCGGGCGACGACCACATCTCCAAGAGCAGCACGGCCGCGCACCAGAGCGACCACATCTTCAAGGCCTGCGGCACGCCGGTGTTCTTCCCGGCGAACGTGCAGGAAATCCTCGACCTTGGCATCCACGCCTTCGCGCTGAGCCGCTTCTCGGGCGTGTGGTCGGGCATGAAGACGATCCAGGAGATCGTCGAGTCGAGCGCCACGGCCATGATCGACCCCGAGCGCGTCGAGATCGTCATTCCCACCGACTTCGAGATGCCGCCCGGCGGCCTGCACATCCGCTGGCCCGACCATGCGCTGGAGCAGGAAGCCCGGCTCATGCACTACAAGTGGTACGCCGCGCTGGCCTACATCCGCGCCAACCGGCTCAACCACAACGTGATCGAGGGCCCGAACGACCGCTTCGGCATCATGGCCAGCGGCAAGGCCTACAACGACACCCGCCAGGCACTGATCGACCTGGGCCTGGACGACGCGGCCTGCCGCCAGCTCGGCATCCGCCTGCACAAGGTGGGCGTGGTGTGGCCGCTGGAGGCGCAGCTCACGCGCCAGTTCGCCACAGGCCTGCAGGAGATCCTGGTGGTGGAAGAGAAGCGCCAGGTCATCGAATACCAGCTGAAGGAAGAGCTCTACAACTGGCGCTCCGACGTGCGGCCCAACGTGGTCGGCAAGTTCGACGAGGGCGAGGTGCACGCGGCCGAGGGCTACTCGGGCGGCGAATGGTCGATGCCCAACCCGACCGCGCACACGCTGCTGCGCGCCAACGCCGACCTGAACCCGGCGCTCATCGCCAAGGCCATCGCCACGCGCCTGAAGAAGACCGGCCTGCTGGCGGCAGCCGGCGCCGACATGACCGCGCGCATCGACGCGCAGCTCGCCATCCTCGAGGCCAAGGAGCGCTCGATGGTGGTGCAGCAGGCCTCCACCGGCGTGGCAGACGCCACGCGCCAGCCCTGGTTCTGCTCGGGCTGCCCGCACAACACCAGCACCGTGGTGCCCGAAGGCTCGCGCGCGATGGGCGGCATCGGCTGCCACTTCATGGCGACCTGGATGGACCGCTCCACCATCGGCTTCACGCAGATGGGCGGCGAGGGCGTGCCATGGGTGGGCCAGCAGCCCTTCACGACCGACCAGCACATCTTTGCCAACCTGGGCGACGGCACGTACTTCCACAGCGGCCTGCTCGCCATTCGCCAGAGCATCGCGGCGGGCGTGAACATCACCTACAAGATCCTCTACAACGACGCGGTCGCCATGACCGGCGGCCAGCAGGTCGGCGAGCGGCCCGAGGGCCATTCGGTGCTGCAGATCGCCGAGAGCCTGCATGCCGAGGGCGCCAAGAAGGTCGTCATCGTCACCGACGAGCCCGAGAAGTACGAGGGCGTGAACATCCCCGGCGACCACGTGCAGGTGAAGCACCGCGACCTGCTCGACGACGTGCAGCGCGAGTTCCGCGCCATCGCCGGCACCACGGCCATCATCTACGACCAGACCTGCGCCACCGAGAAGCGCCGCCGCCGCAAGCGCGGCACGGCCGTCGATCCGGCCAAGCGCGTGGTCATCAACGAGCTGGTCTGCGAAGGCTGCGGCGACTGCAGCGTGCAGAGCAACTGCCTGAGCGTGGAGCCGCTGGAGACCGAGTTCGGCCGCAAGCGCACCATCAACCAGAGCAGCTGCAACAAGGACATGAGCTGCCTGAAGGGCTTCTGCCCGAGCTTCGTGACCGTCGAGGGCGGCCAGCTCAGGAAGAAGGGCAAGAACAAGGCAGGCACGCCGGCCGAGTTCGGCCTGCTGCCCGAGCCCGCGATTCCGTCGCTGGCCGGCGGCAAGGTCTGGGGCGTGGTGGTGGCGGGTGTCGGCGGCACCGGCGTGATCACCATCGGCCAGCTGCTGGGCATGGCCGCGCACATCGAGGCCAAGGGCATCGTCACGCAGGATGCGGCCGGCCTCGCGCAGAAGGGCGGCGCCACCTGGAGCCATGTGCTCATCGGCGACACGCAGGACGATATCCGCACCACGCGCGTGGGCACGGCGGCGGCCGACCTGATCCTGGCCTGCGACCCGCTGGTCACGGTGAACGCCGAGACCATGGCGCGCATGCGCGAAGGGCGCACGCACGTGGCGCTCAACAGCCACAGCTCGCCGACGGCCGCCTTCGTGCGCAACGCCAACTGGAAGAACCCGGAAGAAGCCTGCGCCGCCGAGATCGCGCGCGCCGTGGGCATCGACGGCGTGGGCAGCTTCGACGCGGATGCCGCCGCGACCACGCTGATGGGCGACACCATCTACGTCAATCCGATGATCCTGGGCTACGCCTGGCAGAAGGGCTGGATCCCGCTGGCGCACGAGTCGCTGATGCGCGCCATCGAGCTGAACGCGGTGGCCATCGAGAACAACAAGGCGGCCTTCGAATGGGGCCGCCAGGCGGCGGTGCGTCCCGAAGAGTTGCAGAAGCGCGTGCGCCCGGGCCAGGTCATCGAGTTCAAGAAGCGCGAATCGGTCGAGAGCATCGTTGCGCGCCGCGTGGAGTTCCTGACGGGCTACCAGAACGCGGCCTATGCCGAGGAATACAGGCAGTTCGTGGGCAAGGTGCAGCAGGCCGAGTCGGCCGCCGGCAAGAGCATGGCGCTGACCGAGGCTGTCGCGCGCTACCTGTTCAAGCTGATGGCGTACAAGGACGAATACGAAGTCGCCCGCCTGCACACCGACCGCGCCTTCCTCGACCGCGTCGAGGGCATGTTCGAGGGGGACTACAAGCTCAACTACCACCTGGCTCCGCCGATCATCGCGAAGAAGAACTCCAAGGGGCAGCTGCAGAAGCAGAAGTTCGACCCGTGGATGCTGACCGGCTTCAGGTTCCTCGCGAAGCTCAAGGGCCTGCGCGGCACGGCGCTCGACGTCTTCGGCCGCACGGAAGAACGCAGGACCGAGCGCGCGCTGATCGGCGAATACCGCGCCAGCATCGAGGAAGTCATCGGCGCCCTGCGTGCCGACAACCACGCGCTGGCGCTGGAGATCGCCGGCCTGCCCGAGCAGATCCGCGGCTACGGCCACGTGAAGGACCGCAACCTGGCGGCGGCCCGCGCCCGCTGGAGCGAGCTGATGTCCAGGTGGCGCAACCCGCAGGCGCCGCGCGCGGCGGCCTGATCTTCAGGTCCGGTTGATCGTATCGAGGGCGCCCCACGGGCGCTCTTTGCTATTGAAAGCGTAGCAAGGCGCGGTCGATCCCGATTGCAGGAAAGCCCTCCCCACTGCGCCGGATAAGCGCGCAAAGCGGCCATCCGCGCCGAATACAATGCCCGGTGCTGTGCGCGGCCGAGCCCCGCCGCGCTTTGACTCCCGGCCTGCATCCCACGCAGCCGCGAAGCCCAAGGGACTGCGGGTGTCGCCCGCGCTTCCATACGTTTTCTTTCTCTTCCCTCTGCTGGAGACTCTCTTGTTCATTTCCTCTGCTTTCGCCCAGACCGCGCCCGCTGCAGGCGGCGGCGACATGATGTCCTCGCTCGGCAGCATGCTGCCCCTGGTGCTGATGTTCGTGGTGCTGTACTTCGTCATGATCCGGCCCCAGATGAAGCGCCAGAAGGAAGCCCGCGCCATGATCGAGGCCCTGGCGAAGGGCGACGAAGTCGCCACCGCCGGCGGCGTGCTCGGCAAGATCACCTCGCTGGGCGACCAGTACCTCGGCCTCGAGATCGCCAACGGCGTCGAGATCAAGATCCAGCGCAGCGCCGTGGTGCAGGTCCTGCCCAAGGGCGCCGTCAAATAAAAGCGTGAGCTGAACCTTGCGCCTTGCGGCGCAGGCCCCAGATCACGCCGTGTTCCGTTTCAGAAAAAGCGCTTTCTCATGAACCGTTACCCGGTCTGGAAGTACGCGATCATCGTGGTCGTGCTGCTCGTGGGGCTCATCTACGCCCTGCCCAATTTCTTCGGTGAAGCGCCTGCGGTGCAGGTGTCGGCGGCGAAGTCCACCGTCAAGATCGACGCGTCGACCCAGGCCAAGGTGCACGAGCTGCTCAAGACAGCCGGCCTCGAGCCCGACCTGCTGAGCCTCGAGCCGACCGCGGTGCGGGCGCGCTTTGCCACCACCGACGACCAGATCAAGGCGCGCGACACGCTGCAGCAGGCGCTGGTGCCCGACGCGGACGACGCCTCCTACACGGTGGCGCTGAACCTCGTGTCGCGCTCGCCCTCGTGGCTGACGGCGCTGCATGCCTTCCCGATGTACCTGGGCCTCGACCTGCGCGGCGGCGTCGACTTCCTGCTGCAGGTCGACATGCGCGGCGTGCTCGACAAGAAGGCCGAGTCCTTCGCCGGCGACATCCGCTCGAGCCTGCGCGAGAAGAAGGTGCGCGGCAGTGCCGTGAACCGCAACGGCCAGACCGTCGAGGTCACGCTGCGCGACGCCGACAGCGTGGAAATCGCCCGGCGCCTGATCCAGGACCAGATGCCCGACCTCAGCACCGTCGAGACCCAGCAGGGCAACGAATGGCGCATCGTGGCGAGCATCAAGCCCGAAGCCGCCCGCCGCTTCCAGGACGCGGCGCTAAAGCAGAACGTGACCACGCTGCACAACCGGATCAACGAACTCGGCGTAGCCGAGCCGGTAATCCAGCAGCAGGGCATCGACCGCATCGTCGTGCAGCTGCCCGGCATGCAGGACCCGGCCCAGGCCAAGCGGATCATCGGCCGCACCGCCACGCTCGAAATGCGCATGGTGGACGAAAGCGCCGAAGGCCGCGCCGCCGAACTGAGCGGCGGCCCGGTGCCCTTCGGCTCCGAGAAATTCCTCGACCGCTCCGGTCGACCGGTGATAGTGAAGAAGCAGGTGCTCGTCACCGGCGAGAACCTCACCGACGCGCAGCCCGGCTTCGACCAGCAGAGCAACCAGCCCAAGGTTGACCTGACCATGGACTCGAAGGGCGGCAGCATCATGAAGCAGGTCAGCATCGAGAACTACAAGAAGCGCATGGCCATGCTGATCTTCGAGAAGGGCAAGGGCGAAGTGCTCACGGCTCCCTCGATCAACGGCGAACTCGGCAATCGCTTCCAGGTCTCGGGTTCGATGACCGTGGCCGAGGCCAACGACCTCGCGCTGCTGCTACGCGCCGGCTCGCTGGCCGCGCCGATGGAAATCATCCAGGAACGCACCATCGGCCCGACGCAGGGTGCGGAGAACATCAAGAAGGGCTTCGACAGCGTGATGTACGGCTTCGCCGCGATCATGGTGTTCATGTGCATCTACTACGCGCTGTTCGGCCTGTTCTCGTCGATCGCGCTGGCCGTCAACCTCATGCTGCTGGTGGCCATCCTCTCGATCCTGCAGGCCACGCTCACGCTGCCCGGCATCGCGGCCATGGCGCTGGCCATCGGCGTCGCCATCGACTCCAACGTGCTGATCAACGAGCGCGTGCGCGAGGAACTGCGCAACGGGGCGTCGCCGCAGGCGGCCATCCACGCGGGCTACGAACGCGCCTGGGGCACCATCCTGGACTCCAACGTGACCACGCTGATCGCGGGCATCGCGCTGCTGGCCTTCGGGTCGGGCCCGGTGCGCGGCTTCGCGGTGGTGCACTGCATCGGCATCGTCACCTCGATGTTCTCGGCCGTGTTCTTCTCGCGCGGCCTCGTGAACTTCTGGTACGGCCAGAAGAAGAAGCTCAAGACGGTGTCCATCGGCACGGTCTGGCGCCCCGCGGCTGACGGCACGGCCGTGGCCGAGACGAAGTAAGAGGCAAAAGGGACGCACAGCCATGGAATTCTTCCGCATCCACAAGACCATCCCGTTCATGCGCCACGCGGTGGTGCTGAACATCGTTTCCGTCGTCACCTTCGTACTGGCGGTGTTCTTCCTGTTCCACCGCGGCCTGCACCTGTCGGTGGAGTTCACCGGCGGCACGGTGATGGAAGTCGCCTACACGCAGTCGGCCGACGTCGGCAAGGTCCGTGAAATCGTCGGCACGCTGGGCTACACCGAAGTGCAGGTGCAGAGCTTCGGCAAGTCGGTGCAGATCCGCCTGCCGGTGAGGAAGGGTGCAACCTCCGCCCAGCAGAGCGCCGAGGTGATGAACGCGCTGAAGGCGGCCGAGCCCACGGTGGAGCTGCGCAGCAACGAGTTCGTCGGCCCGCAGGTGGGCGACGAGCTCACCACCAACGGCCTGAAGGCCCTCGCCATGGTGGTCGTCGGCATCATGATCTACCTGGCGTTCCGCTTCGAATGGAAGTTTGCGCTGGCTACTGTTCTGGCGAACCTGCACGACGTGGTGATCATCCTGGGCTTCTTCGCCTTCTTCCAGTGGGAGTTCTCGCTGGCGGTGCTGGCGGCGGTGCTGGCGGTACTGGGGTACTCGGTGAACGAATCGGTCGTGATCTTCGACCGCATCCGCGAGAACTTCCGCCGCTACCGCAAGATGTCGACCACCGAGATCATCGACAACGCGATCACCTCGACCATCAGCCGGACCATCATCACCCACGGTTCCACCCAGCTGGTGGTGCTGTCGATGTTCTTCTTCGGCGGCCCTACGCTGCACTACTTCGCCCTGGCGCTGACCATCGGCATCTGCTTCGGCATCTACTCGTCGGCCTTCGTGGCGGCGGCGATCGCCATGTGGCTGGGCGTGAAGCGCGAGGACCTGGTCAAGGGCGGCCCGGCCAAGCGCGACGGCGGCTCCGAGGACGACCCGAACGCCGGCGCCGTCGTCTGACGGATACTTCAGGGTTCAACAACAGGACGGCGGCGGCAACACCGCCACCGCGGTTCGCATGCAACGCCGGGCACTTCCACACTTGTGCGGTAGCCCGTCCCGATGCAAGCTCGCGGTTGTTGCCGACGAACAGACCACCCTGGCCCTTCCGATTTTTCAATGAGCACTGCGCGGTCCGCCTCTTCCCTGCAGCTCGCACGCGAGACGCGTGAGCGTTTCGTATCGGCCACGGAAGGCGCCATCGTGCCGCTGGCCCGCGCGATCCGGGACCGGCTGACGGCATTGGCCACCGAGGCCGGCACCGCCCGCGCCATGCAGGAGAACCGCGACGACTTCGTCGCGTTCCAGGGCCAGGCCACGCAGTGGGTCACGCTTTCCCAGACTGGCTGGCGCAAGGCGCTGGCCGCCTCCGGCGGCGCGTCGAGCATGCCTTCGGCGCTGCGGCTCGAGCTGATCGGCGACGAGGTGGTCGAGAGCAACATCCTCTCCTCGCGCCTCGCCCAGCTGATCCACGACAAGGCCAGCTTCGAGCTCAGCGACCTGCGCCTGCGCATCCAGCACCTCGAAGGCACCACCGAACTCGACGCCAAGGACGTGCTCAAGCCCGAGACGCTGGCCAAGCTGCTGGTCGAGCAATGGCTCGCGGTGGGCCTGAGCCGCGGTCTCTGGACCCGCGTGCAGGACACCGTGCAGCAGGGCCTGGTCGACGTGATCGTCAAGGCCTATGAGAACGCCAACGCCTACCTGATCGCCAACGGCGTGATGCAGGAGATCGACCTCAAGAGCTTTGTCCGGCGCACGGGCAGCGCAGGGGGAAGCGGCGGCGGTGGTGGCGGATCGGGTGCCGCTCCGGTCGACAGCGGGATCTCCGGTGCGCCCCAGAACATGCAGCGGACCGGTTTCAGCTTCGATCCCCAGCAGATGTCCGTGCCGACCACCGCGGCCCCCACGTCGACCATGAGCACCTCGCCGCTGACGATTGCGCGGCAGCGTGCCCAGACCGCGCTGCTGAGCCTCAAGCGCTTCGTGACGGCACGCATCGGCGGTGATGCGGGCGGCGGCGCCGGGCCGTTCCAGACAGCGGGAGCAGGCGGGGACGGCCGTGCCACGGGCCCGGGCGGCCAGCCGGGCCAGGGCGGCGGGGCGCCGCGCGCTTTCTCCAGGACGTTCGCGGGCGCCATTGCCGAAGCCGAGGTCGCCTACCGCATGGCCGCCACGCAGTACATGGAAGGCGCGGGCGAACAGGCCACGCTGATGCAGCAGACGGCCGTCGACCTGCGCCGGCGCACCGCCGAACTCAAAAAGCGCGCGCCCACCACGGCCGACAAGGCCACGGTCGAGATCGTGGCGCTGATGTTCCAGGCGATCCTTGCCGAGGAGCGCATCCCGTTCTCGGCCCGCGTGTGGTTCGCGCGCCTGCAGATGCCGGTTCTGCGCGTGGCCATCGCCGAGCCCGAGTTCTTCGGCACCCTGCAGCATCCCGCGCGCATGCTGATCGACCGCATGGGCTCGTGCGTGATGGGCTTCGACGCGGCCGCCATCACCGGCAGCGCGCTCGAAGGCGAGATCCGCCGCGTGGTGCAGGTGATCGAGCAGTACCCCGAGACCGGCCAGCGCGTATTCAAGCTGGTATTCGACGAATTCGTCGCCTTCCTCAACCGCTACCTGACGCAGAGCGACACCACGCAGCGCGTGATGAGCGTGGCGCAGCAGGTCGAGCAGAAGGAAACGATGGCGATCCAGTACACCATCGAGCTGCGCAAGATGCTGAACGACATGCCGGTGCGCGACGAGATCCGGGAGTTCCTCTTCAAGATCTGGGCCGAGGTGCTCGCCATTGCCGCGCTGCGCTATGGCGCGCAGGGCGAGCAGACCGTGATGCTCAAGCGCGTGGCCTCCGAGCTGGTGTGGGCCGCGAGCGCCAAGCCCAACCGCACCGACCGCGCCCGCGTCATTCAGGACCTGCCGCAGCTGCTGCAGCGCCTGCGCCAGGGCATGGCGCTGCTGGGCATCGTCGACGAGCCGCAGGAAGCGCAGATCAAGATCATCGGCGCCACGCTGTCCGACGCCTTCCTGTCGAAGACCGAGGCGATTCCGCAGGCCAAGATCGAAGCCATGGCCGAGCGCCTGGCGCACCTCGAAGACTTCGTGAGCGACGTGGGCGGCACCGCCGACCTGCCGCTCGACGCCCAGAGCATCGAACTGCTGCTGGGCGTGGACGCTGCGTCGATCGAAGTCATTCCCGACACCGCCGGTGCCAAGGTGCCCGAGGACATGATCAGCTGGGCGCACGAGCTGCAGGTGGGCAACTGGTTCATGCTCGACCACAACGACCGCGTGAGCCAGGTCCAGTTCGTCTGGCGCAGCGAGCGCAAGCAGCTGCATCTTTTCGCGTCGGGGGATGGACGCAGCTTCCTGATCCAGGCCGGGCGCCTGGCGACCTACCTGCAGGCCGGCCTGCTGGTGCCGGCCGAAGAGGAAACGCTCACGGTGCGCGCCACGCGCGAAGCGCTGGCGAAGCTCGACGCGAATCCCGAGCGTCTCCTGAACTAGCTGTGAAGCGTCAAGAGGTTGTTTCTTGACGAGTTGAGTCTGGACATAGGTGCGATGCCGCCAATGCCGCTGTGCGGGCGATGCCAGTTGTAGTGGTGCTGCCAGTCTGCCAAGGCGTCGATTC